>ENA-OQCX01000171-OQCX01000171.1-human-gut-metagenome-genome-assembly--contig:-NODE-171-length-34291-cov-3.444503_pt1 | contig 34291 bp, 46 predicted proteins | sample MGYA00242762_ERZ504587 | MGnify/ENA primary metagenome ERZ504587 (study PRJEB26092, sample SAMD00036337) | human gut metagenome | host: Homo sapiens | study: EMG produced TPA metagenomics assembly of...
GGAGAATATTCTCAAATTGAGAAGTTAAAGAAAGCCATACAAGACTTATATAAGGCCGGATTACAGAAGAATCCGTTTGCCACTCTCATAAAAATATTCGTTCTTTATTCTCCAGTGGAGATAAAGATGAAAGGGTACCATAGAAAAGATTGCAGCCATAGGAGAAAGTGCCGCTGAAAGTGCTGATCTTGTCGGCAATTTTGCAGGGCAGATGTCTTCCATGTTCGATGCTTTGGGCAATGAGGGTATGGCCGACACGATGGGTAATGTGCAGGATGCCATGTCTTCTATAAGCAATATCGGGCAGGGATTCGCCAAAGGTGGAATAGTTGGTGGTATTGCTGCCGCTGCCGGTGAAGCTGTAAACTGGATTGGGAAGATAGCACAAGCACATGACAAAAAGCTTGATAAGGCTATTGAAAAAAGTAAACTTCGTGCTCAACAGTTGCAGTATATATACGAACAGATTGACGGTATTCTTGAACGTTTCTTGGGCAGTGGCACGGAACTAAAACTTGTAGATGCAGAAAATGACCGTACCCGGTTGAATCAATTAAATAATCAGATTGAGGCAATACGCAATAAGGGGAAGATCAACATCTTCGATTTGATGTCTTTGCAGAAATATAAGCAGGAAGCGGAAAAACTTCAAAAACGTGTTTCGGCATACGATGAAGGCGGTGCATACGGGTATCAACGTGCTTGATGCAAGAACAACTTTCAGAATTGGAGAAACAGCGGCAAGCCGAAATTGACAAGAAGAAGACGGATGATAGCAAAGTGGCTGATTATGAGAATCAGATTGCGGAGATGAAACAGCAAATAAAGGATTTTGCCGAAGAAACGGCTGAATCTCTTTATGGCATTAATTTGAAAGACTGGGCTTCGCAGTTGGGAGATGCCTTGTATGAGGCATGGCAGAAAGGCGAGGATGGTGCCGAAGCTTTCAAAAATAAGGTTGCCGACATTATGGGTGATGTTATGAACTCCATTCTCAAAATAAGTATTTTGGAACCGGCCATGCAACAGCTTCAAAAGATGCTTTTTGGTGAGGATGGAATGAGTGGTTATTTCGGCAAGGATTTCTCTCTTGACGAAAAGGAGTTGGAAAGTATTGCGGACTATCTAATGGGGGTAAGTGAGAAAACCGATGATTACTATTCCATGCTTGACAAACTGAATAACTATATGGAAAAGAAATATGGTATCAGTATGAAGGAAGAGGAAGAAGACAGTGGAAGTGGTTTATCTAAAGGCATACAGAATGTTACTGAAAATACCGCTAACCTTTTGGCTTCTTATATAAATGCAATCCGGGCTGACGTGAGTGTTAAACGGGAGTATGTGCGCAGATTGGTTGAAGAATTGTTCCCGGCCTATAATGTAATAGCACAAGCACAATTACAACAACTGACAATGATACAGATAAATACAGCAAAGAATGTGGAATTTGTGGAAGAAATCAGGGATATACTACATAGGAATATAAACGGTGTAAACAAGTTTAATATATGATTATGAACAGATTGAATAGTGAATTGAGAGGTCATGCCGTATCGTATGGCCTCTGCACACAATGGCAAGGTGACTGGCAAAACAATAAAAGCCAGCAAGAATTGATCGGAATGTATATACGGGGCATTGATTTTTGTATTGAACACGATTATCCGACGGTGGAATATATAAAAGGCAATTTTGACCGGAGTCTGCTTCATCAAAACCATATTTTTGTTGATGAACCAGTGATCGGAGGCGACAATGGTGTATATGTACTGAACGGTAAATGTTCAGGCAAACTTTCTTTCGGTAAATTTACAGTTGTTACTCTCCATTTGCGGCATGATAGTGAATTGACTCTTGAAGTGGAGGATTGTGCCAAAGTTTTTGTAAGTGTATATGATCGGGCTAAACTACATGTAAGGCAAAGCGATGTGGCTAAAGTTTATGTATATGTTCATGGTGGAAACTGTAAAGTTGAAACCGATGGCAATGTCATGGTAAGATATAAAATGAATGGGGATTAACATGCGTTTTGCAACATCCTTATTTATAGCCTTTTATATTCCTATATTATTTGAACGGTATCATAAATGACAATCAACATCTCGCCACAATACGGTAGATACGCGCATTATTTATATTATGTCTAAATTTTAGAGTAAATATAACTGTTTTTATTTACCGATTCTTACCGTTTGTTACTGATGTTTACCGAATTTATTTTATTGATTTTTAGGTTGTTGTATGGTGAAAATATCGTCTTTATATTTGCGCTGGAAACAATGCTGTAAGGTTCATTACGTGGTTGTCATGAACTGGAGTAAAATATTATAGGGCATTCTCTTTGAGGCAGACAACCACATTAGCTTCATCGGGATTTGCCCTTTCTCTTTACTATTATGTCAAGCGTGACTATTATATTAAGGAGGGTTCAGTAGGTACGAGTAATGGCGTATTGGGGTTCGATTCCCTGCCTACTACAAGATCGGACAAAATAATTCCCCAAAAGCGGAGATGTCCGAGCCGCTGATGGGGAAAACATTAACTTTATAGTGCAAAGATATGGAAAATTTTAATCAGTTAATACCTATTGATGAGGGAAAAGGTAAAAAAAGAACAATGACCTCCTTGCAGATTGCAGAAATTACGGGCAAAACTCATTCAAATGTAATGCGAGATATTCGCAATATCCTTGAACAACTGGAAGATAGACGACAATTCAGTTTTGAATTATCATCAAGACCTCAACCTATGCCAAACGGTGGAAGCAAAGAAGTGTCTTGTTACATTCTCACCAAAAAGGATTGTCTTCTTCTCGCAAGTGGTTATGATGCAAACTTACGAGCCAAAATTATTAATCGTTGGGAAGAACTTGAAGAAAACAAGCGTGAACTTTCCCGTAAAAGGAGAAATCTTTGTTAAGTAAAATCTAAATTTATAATATGAAAACAAATCAAGAAATGGTGCGATACATTGATAGTTTTTCTGTGGTTCAGCGCACGAGTGATGGTTATTTTGACGGAACTGAATTGCTTCGGCAGTGGAATAATGTAGAAGGGAATCCGAGAAGGCAAATGAGTAAATTCTTAGAATCTGATAATACATCAGAGTTTTTGAAAGCTCTTGCAGAGGATGAAAGCCATAGAGCAAAAATGCTCATTGGTGAAAATCAACTACTTATAAAAGTTAAGGGTAGAAATACGAAAGAAGGCAAAACACCCGATAAAGTTTGGATGAATCCGCTTCTGTTTATCAAATTTGCTATGTGGATAAATCCGGCTTTTGAAGTCAAAGTATTACGGTTTGTGTACGATGAAATGATTCGCTATCGAAACGATGCCGGGGATGCTTACAAAGAACTTGGCTCTGCCGTTCAGAAGATAGTTCCTAAAGAGTTTATGCCGAAAGCAATGCAAAAGGTTGGGGAAGCATTGAATTGGGTTGTGTTTAACTCACATGAGAAAATGCTTCGCAACAAGCAGGGTGATGAAAGCAAACAACGCGAACTGTGGCAGCTTGAAAAGAAGGTGGCTGATTTAATCAACGAGGGATTCATTACCAACTTCGATAATTTAATATCATACCTTAGAAAACAATATTCAAAAAGGAACTATCCTGCCGTGTTCCAATTACAGCAAGAAAATACAAATTTTATCCACTATAAATAATAAATCAATATGGAATTAGTAGAATTTATGAGCAACAAAGAATGCGTTGTAGAAACATTCAAAGTAAATGGTCTTATTGCAAAAGACAATACGGTAACAGAGAAAGGTTTAATGGCTATACAGTTCTATTTAGATATGATAGAGCAAAAGAAGCCAGAATTAGAAAATTGTCAAACGGCTTATATGTCATGTAGTGAGGTGGAGGAATGGGAAAAGAAAAACGCTGCGGCTTCGGTAAGTTTTGACAGCGGAGGGGTAGTCGAGTTTCTCCCGATAGAAATGTTCTCAAAAGATGCTAAAATAGAAAAGGGAGGTGGCATAAAAGGTATGCTTATTTCAATGTGCGATTGCGCATGTGAAGATGAAATATCCGAAATAGTATCTTCAAATGATGAAATTCGTAAATTGAGAGATGCGCTTAACAAATATCTCGAAAGCTGAATACTTTTGGCTAAGAGTGGCAAAATGCACAAAATAAAATTGGGCTGACTTTGGAGCCAGCCTAATTATAATTTATACGCGAAAACATTAGCCAGATTATGTTAGCTCAATATTTAATGGTAGTCAGCGTTAAAAGACGTACTAATATCTTTATATTTAGAATATAATTTGATTTTATAGATATTATATGTTCCACGACCATTAAGTATAGACTTATCTACGCTTTTATTTGCGGATTTAAATATAAAATAATAATTACCATAAGGGATTGTAGTTTTATATTTTCCCGTATTGTCAATCGTACAACTATATTTTACTTTATTTGATTTGAGAATATCAACCAAACATATAGCTAATTCACCTTCTCTCCTAATTTGTTCTTCAGCGGAAATGTAAAAGTCATATTCTTTTAATTTGGCTATTGCTTGTTCTTGCCCAACAAGTTCTTTCCATTTGATGTATTGTAACAAAGATTCATACCCCATTTGTATAGAGTCATTTTTTAATTCAATATCTTGTTTGAAATATTTACATGGTATAATATATAATTTTGCACCAATATCGGCTTTCGTACCTGAACCATTGTCGTAAGTTACAAGCCCATTTACAGATGAATAACTAATCTGTTTGTTCTGCGAATAGGAAGTAAAACACATAATAGTATAAAGCAAAAAGAATAATATATTTTTTTTCATTTCTTATGTAATTTATTTAATAAATATTTTATGTCATTCTTGAATCTTTTTATATTAAAACGATTTTCGGGAAAATCGACATAGAAGAAAAATAGCAATGTTGAAAATGGTAGTATGACTACATAAAATATAATCCAATGCCACCCAGTAACACTAAAGCAGATCAGAAGAATCACTACTATCCAAACTAAAACTCCTAACATATAATAACCTCTTTTATAATTAAATACAAAAGTATTAATAAATAAAATTATGACAAATGATATTTTTTATGTTTTTCAACATACACGTGGAAGCAAGTTAGGGGTTGAGTATAATAATCTACTAAAAAATACTTTTATGGTATTATTTTCTATGATTATATAGAAAATACAATTATATTTGCGTTGAAATAAGATTAAAGTATAAGGCCATAGAGCTTGTTGTGGAGACTAAATATCTCTGCGGCAAGCTCTTTTTTTATATGTGTATATGAACGAACCGTATTCTATTTTGATGCAGAAAACTACCGAGAATGCTCCGGTCAAAGACAGCTTGGTGCATTTTGGAATTGTGTGCACTGAATTTCCGTTCAAGCCGGGTGGGGAAACGAAAGATTTACCCAAACGGGATTGGCCGGATGAAGACGGTGAAGATACTTACATACCGATAAGCTGCTATTAAAGGCATACGACTTGGAAGCCGAGATGTGCTATAAGGGAGATTTGGGTACTGCATACGATAAAATTATGGCCTTTCAAAACTATCTCACGGGAGAAAATGGTGACGGTGCCACCTTGAAAATATATAACTCGCACACGGGTATCGGGCGGCAAGGACTTTACTTACTGGAGGTTGGAGATTTTGAATTTAATAAGTCCAATATGGATGAAGTCTTGACCTTCCCGGTAAAATTCAGAGTAACTGATCCTCGAACTCAAATAATCCCCTCGTATAGTGTTGCGGAACCGACAAAGATAGTTGCATTGGTTGAAAAAGTATAGCTGTATGGCATGGAAGGTTTATGATAAAACTGGCAATACGGTACGTTGTACACTGAAAGGTTTGGAGTATAATGGTACATGGATGGGTGCATGTTTTGTGACAAGCACTCTGAAAAGTGCCGTACCCATTCTTTTTGAGATAGGTGACTATGTTATGTACCGTGGTGAGAAGTTTGAGATAAACTATGATCCTACGGCATTAAAAAAGGCGGCAAGAAAAACTTCGGGAGAAGCGTTTGTCTATGATAACGTAAAGTTCAACTGGCCGGGAGATGAATTGACGCGATGTGATTTTCTTGATTATGTGAAAAGTGATAATCAGATACACTTCACTTCTTTGCCTAAGTTCAGTTTCTTCGCTTCGTCTATACAAGATTTGGCAGACCGTGTTCAAGTAAATCTTGACCGTATATATACCGGAGCACAAAAATGGACGGTTGCCGTACACCCTGAATATGTGAGCACTACCAATGTAAACATTGATGTGAACAATATAAAGGTATGGGGTGCATTGGAGTTGTTCAATTCAAAATTTGGTGCGAACTTTGTTATTCGTGGCCGAACAATAACAATCGGTACTGCCGGTATTGCTGTGGGCAATATTTTCAAGTATGGACGTGGAAACGGTTTGTACGAAATTCAACGTACAGCCGATGCGGATCAACAGATTATTACGCGATTGCGTGCATACGGTAGTACAAGAAATATGCCTAACCGGTATTATAATAAGCTCTCAAACAGTTCTCTCACCAATTATTTGCCGAATAACATGGCCGTGGAAAATCTGATGTTACCTGATTTTCCTAAGACAACGCTTGATCCATATATTGACAGTAAGAATATTGCTGTGCTTGGCATTCGGGAAGGGAGTGTTTATTTTGACGGTACCGGTGGTTGGAGGAATATGTCTCATGGAAGGTATGACCGCCGAACAGTTGAAAGATGCAGGTATTTATGTATCATTGGATGCCGGGGATAATGGCAATCTTGACGAAGTGGCTGATGCCGAACAACTGACAGATGATGGTACAATGGATAGCCTGAAGGAAGGTGAAGATGTCCCACCTTTTACAATAACGCTAAAAGATGTTGGTTTCAATATAAACGATTACCTGACTTCTGAAACAGCCACCATTAGCATGAAAAACGGCATGTGTGGTGGCCGGGATTTTGAAATAACCAAATGTGAGAAGAAGGGCAATAAATATGTGCTGACTTGTAACCGTGTATATGATGAAAGTCTGAAATTATATTTCCCATACAAGGATTACAATATAAAGTCCGGTGACAAGTTTGTCCTGCTTTATATTGATATGCCGGACGTTTATATTCAGGCCGCTTCACAACGGTTGCTTGCTACCGCGAAAAAATATCTTGCAAAGAATGACTATGTGCGCTATTCGTATGAACCGAAGGTGGATGATATTTTCATGGCACGCCAACATGATGAGGCTGTTGCAAGGGGGAAGCAAGCATACATGATACTTTGAAAGAAGGGGACTTGATGCTATTCACTGATAGCGATCTTGGTATTGAAGGCAGCATCATTATTGATACCCTTATTATCAAAGAGGGAGAAGATATGATACCGAAGTACACTATGACACTTCGGGAGGAAAAGGCTGTTGGATCGCTTGAAAAAATCCAAAATCAGATAGACTCTATTGCAGGTGGTGGGCAGGGAACCGGTGGCTTGAATACCCAACAGATACAGTCTATCATCCGTTCACTGGGCAATCAGCTTTTTCTTTCGCGCACCCACAATGATACGGCAGCTGGGCTTATCGGCTTCTTAGCCGGTGCTATCTTTGGTGCAAGCGGTTTTGCAGAGGGTTTGACCGGCTTTGGGGCGAAAATAGACAGCATGGGACGTGGGTATATGGAAAGCCTCACGTTACGCAGGTTTTTAGAGGTGCCGGAATTGCGTTTTAACCGTGCTGAAATTGTGCTTGGTGACAAATGGCGTTCTCCCGGTGCTGGAATTATAGAGAGTGTTGAGCCTGATTATGATGCTGATGGTAACTTGCTACGTTCCGGGACAATAAGTTTGAAATTACAAGACGGTGAAATAGGTGCTGTGGCTGTGGATGATATTTGCATGGGGTATTCCATGACTATGAAACGCCGGGGAATAATGCGGTATCTGATATAGATGATAGCCGTGGCAACCGTATGTTTGCCGGTTTCTGTACAATCTATTTTCGTATTACAGAAATATTGGATGCCGGAACAAACAAAAGGTTTCGCTATGTGCTTCGTGGTGTTTCTGATCGTTGGCAATATTCTTTCCATCCGTGTGAGGCTTTGCATTTTGTCGCTTATGGCAACTTTACAAACAAGGAACGCCAGACTTCCGCTTATGAGACGAGGACATACCGCCGTTTCTTGGTAGGGGTAAATGACTGGGAGTTTACAAAGAGTATGGTTGCAATGCAGGATGGGGATTTGAGCAATCTCAACATCTTCGGGTTGGATATGACCGTTATTCTGCTTATCTGAATAACATTTATATGACCGGCACAATCGAACAGTTACAGATAGATGCACCGGTACGCATTGAGATTGATACGCAAGGTGACAATTTTCTTGCTTATGGTGAATCAATGGAAATTACTTGCAAGGTCTTTAAAGGTTGGGAGGATATTACAGACACAGTTAGACAATGGGCTATCCGAAGGGATAGTGGAGATACCGCCGATGATGAAGCTTGGAATATCAAGCATAAGGATTTCAACGGTTCAATAACGATACATAACACAAAGGAAATTAGTGATTTAGGAAATAATTCAGTAACAGTGGTAAGTACCTTGTTTACCATAACGGCAACAAATGATACTGCATCAGTAGAAGCAATTGTGACGATATGATAGAGAGTGAAAAGAAAAGAATCAGAAAAGAGTTTCAACCGCTTACGATTGCAGTAAGCTTGAAGATAATGACACCGAACAGTCCGGCCAATCAGGTCTATAATCCGGTGGCAAATGAATATGATCCTGACCGTGGGGTTACTCCACTGGTGATTTTACCGGAAGTCATAGCGAATGCCGCTGACGGTAGCTGGGATATGCCTTATGTTAATTCTTTGTTGGCAGAAATGAACTGGTTTGCTAATGGAGAGAATATTTCTGCAATCAGTTCATGGAATGGGAAGTACAGTATAGATACGGTTGGAGATACACGCGGTGCCATTACCATAAGCAGAAATGTGGCTCCGGGTGAAAGTTTTGAGTTGTATTTTGAAGGTCTGATAGCTGATACCCGGCTTGGGGTGAATATTCCCGTTAAGACTGACTCTATCATGTTGACAACGGTAGATAAGAGTGAAGATACCTACGGTTTGTCTATTGGGGATAGTCAGATAATCCAGTACAATCCATTTCTTGACAAGCTTTTGTTGTATGATTACAAGGTAGCCAACAATTTGATTTCCGCATCTACGGCCAATAGGAATGCAGCTTTGGATGAAAATTCATACGAGCGCACCATTCCACTTATGGTAACAAAGGGAGTGAATAAAATAACTACCGGATATACAATTGAACTTTATCAGGTGAACAGCATATCAAGTCAAACAATGCTGACTACCGCAAACCATGAAATAGTGGCTTTGTCCTTAACCAGCCTGATAATGGACTTGCGTTTGGTCGAGAAGGGGGATTACTTGGCTGTTGGTGAAGGTTGGTGGAAAGGAGGTTGCAAGACAGCAATTCTCCGTCAATCGTGTTTATCCAAAATTTACGTGCATACCGGCAAGTCAGGCTTCCATCAATCCTGATGAAATCCTGCATAGGAATATAGCTATGGTACAGTGGAATGGAGAAATTGTGCCGATACCGGCACCGATTATCCGCATGGTATGGTTTACGGACAGTGCAAATAAGACCGGGGTACAATGGCAGGAGGGGGAAAAAACTGTGATAATGTTGGATGGAACCGGTATTGGTGAAACTTATCTTGACGATTGGTTGGACGTGTACATTAAGGCCGAGCAAAAAAAGGCTTTCTCTGTATTGACTGATGGGACAAATGAATATACGGACAGTAACGGGAACATATATATAAATAATTGATATGAGGTATGTTGTAGCAAATAAGGAAAAGGCTTTGGGATGCGGGTTCTGTTGTTGGGCACTTGGTAAAGGGAGAATCCATCATCTTGAATGAAAAGGAGGTAATGTGCCTGCCTTCTCTTGATGGAGAACTGGAAGATAGAATACTGTTGTTGGACGGTATCGTTTATACTAATACAAGCATGAATCAAATTATATCAGAAGGAGGTTGGGAATATGGCAGAAAATTATAGTGCCCAAAATAGCATCACGATTAAACGTCTTCGTTCCAATGACAGCCTGATGCTGACTTTTGAAAATAATGGCATTCCATTGTTTCAGGCCGTAGATGAAGAAAGTGGGGCTGTCTCTCCTGATTGGAGTATAGCTGCGAATCAGCCGGTACGGACACCCAAAGTAACTTCGGCACGTGAGTTGGCGGTCAGTTTGTCTGGTCATAGTTGGGCTTACAATGGAGTGGCTTTAAATTTTAACGGTGCGGAAAGTGGAGGTTGGAAAAAAGACAGTACGGGCAAATTCTCTTTGAATACCAGTACCGGTGCCATTAAAATTGTCGGAAACTTGGCAAGCAAAACGAATATTGCAGGAGATACATTGACTTATTCATGTGTCGCTTCTACGGCAGGTGTTGAGTATAATTTGACCGGGGAACTGCCTATTGCCATTCAGAATATGGGAGCCAGCTCTTACTATCTTGCTATTCTTGCAAGTACCGAACAGTTAACAAGCAAAGTAACAAGTTGTACTCTGACTACCAAGCTGTATGCCGGTGCCAATGCCATTACCGATTACTATATAAAATGGTATAAGGACACGGCGGCTTGGACTGATAAGAACGGACAGAAAAGTGTAACTGTTACCCGTGGTGATGTGGACGGTACCCAGTTATTCATAGCAGAAGTTTATCAGTCTTCAAGTGCTTCACAACCGATAGCACGTGCCGGGGTACGTATCATTGATACGGCAGATGAATTTCAAATTGTATGTTATATAACTTCTTCCAACAAAGAGGTTGATACCGGACAACCCGTTACAGTAAGTGCCAAGATTGTAAATATGACTACGGGGTCAACTTATACTCCTACTTCCGCATCGTGGACTATGGATGTGATGGATAAGGAAAACTGGAAGAGTTTGAAACATTCTACAACAAATTCTATATCTGTAACAACAACGGAAACTGACAGAAACGGGACTCAATATGATGTTGATGTTTTGGCAGAATGTCATTTTAATTAACATAAAAACAAAATAATATTATGGCAACTAAAGGATTAGGAAATGAAACATTGGTGACCTCCATTCTGCGTTCCAATACAGTATTGGTGGAAGTTGGTGGTAGTGTCAGACGCATTACCGTGGAAAACTTCATGAATGCTATTAATAATGGTGACGAACAAATGTTGAGGCAGGTGGCTTGGGGGATTCCAATCAAACAATCAACCCAAAGTAGCACGAACTATGGTGTGATAGGTAATACAGCCGCATGGACAGAATACAAGTTGTATTGTGGCCGTTATCTCGTAACGAATGATGGAAGGGCTGCTAAAATGTCCCCTACCAATAGTGCGGTGTTTGCTGATGGTACTGCGGTGGATGAAACCAAAGGGCATGTGATGTGGATAGGGCCACGTTTGTATTATCGTGTACAGACTGACAGTGTAAGTGGTGTACCAGTCTTATGGCTCTCGATGCTACCTATTGGCGGTGAGTTTATTGGTGGGGCAAATGGTGGAATGTATAACTGTATCGGTGCATACAAAGGCTCCATGTCAGGTAGCGCACTTGTTTCACGTTCAGGAGTTGCACCGGCAGGCAGCAAGACAATCAACGCATTTTGGAATGCTGCACAAGTGAACGGTAAGGAATGGGGACTGACCGATTACGATCAGAGAAAGCTTATTATGATGTTGGGGCTGTCCCAGTACGGAGATACCAATATTCAAGCCAAACTTGGTTATGGTGTGGGTGGTAGCTCCAGTAAAGACTTGTGGGCTGCTGCGGCAGCATTGCAAACTGGCGCAACAAAGAGTCTCGGTGACAATTGGGGCAAAATAGCTATTTCTGTGGTGAATGGAAGTAATACTGGAGTGGATTGTTCACGGGTGAACATGATGGGTATAGAAGATCCTTATGGGTGGCAGTGGGAATTTCTGCAAGGAGTATTTTGCGGTAGTTCCAACAATAGTGCTCAAAGTGGAACGGAAATTTTCATTTACAAAGGAAACCGTTTACCGACTACTGCTGAATTAGCTGCGCATCCAAATGGTGAATACAGACAAGCTACCCGTCAGACAGCTTCCGGTCAAGTGCAGGAAATAATTCTTGGGGAGCATTTTGATATTTTCCCGAAAAAGATTGGTGGAAACAGCACTTCTTATTGGGCTGATTATTCATGGGCAAACACTACTGGGCAGCTGGTTCTTTGGGGCGGTCTTGCGTTTGACGGTGCGAATTGCGGCCTCGCTTATGCGGGCTCGGATGACGCTTGGTCGAACTCGTCTGCGTATTTCGGCTCTCGCCTTGCGTATTTTGGGAATTTAACATTTGTTAGCGGTGCATCTTTGATGGCTGCATAATAGATTTTGAAATATTAGTTCTTTGAATTTCAATTAATTAAAACCCGTCCACCTTCTCGTTTTACGGCAACGGATAACGGGACGAAAGCCGAAAGGCGTGGACGTTGGCAGAGGGGAACAAGAGCTGGTTCTTTGGGGCGGTAATGCGAATAACGGTGCGAATTGCGGCCTCGCTTATGCGAACTCGAATAACGATTGGTCGAACTCGAATGCGAATATCGGCTCTCGCCATACTTATTTATCGTAGAGTAATCTGCGAGTTCTCCGAGCCATGACCTTGCAGGATTTATATCGTTGCAACGTAGTAATCAATTGGTTACGATGTCAGAAAATCAAGAATGCGGAAAGGTTGCCCAATTTGCGAAAGGCAACAAGCGGTGTTAGTAGGTTGGTTCTCGAAAGCTCCGGGCGATTATTCAAGCAAGTAAAAACAGCTTGCAGTTATCGGAATAATTAAAATAGTCTGAACAAGACAAAATTGGAAGTATGGTGTAAATTTTAAAACAAAGCAGCAGTGAATATTGGAAGAAGTGATATTGATTGGAAGAGTCTATCGCATAATGAAATTGATAGAATTATAGCGGAAAGGATAGAGGCTGACAATAAACGGATAGAAGCAAACGGTGGAAAGAAATCTAAAAGAGCCGGGTATATTCTTGAACGTATAGCAGAGATAAATAATTTACGTGAAGCGGACAAAGAAGCACAAGATGGGAAGGTTAAGAAAAACCGCTTTATCAGGCGGCATAATCTACACCCGGAAGAAGACCTCCGAGCTTTGCAGTTGATGATCCTGACATTGGATTTTCCGGCACCGGATTATAGCGTAATGAGAGTAAAAAGTGATGCAGGAAAGGTTCGAGATATTGTCAAACAGAAATATTTCCCGTGGCGTATATTGCACCATGCAATTATGAGGGTGATTGAAGAAGATGTTTATAGAAATTTGATTTATGATACAAGTGCGTGTATCAAGGGAAAGGGATTACATTTTGGAGTAAGGAGAATGAAACGTTTTCTTCACCGGTACCCGGAATACAAATGGTTCGTAAAGACTGATTTCAAAAAGTTCTATCAAAGTATTCTTCATGAGCTTATTGTTGCTGCATTGAGAAGGAAATTCAAAGATGAACGATTTATTAAATTGATCGAGATAGCTGTTTTATCGTATGACAGCGGAACAGAGTTAGTTGACGTATTGGAGAATGAAGTTGAACGGAAGAAGAGGTGTTCCGATTGGAGCATTTACAAGCCAACCTATCGGGAATTTTGCGGCAAGCCGGATAGATCATACAATGAAGGAGAAATATCGTGTCAAATGCCTGCATAGATATTGCGATGATAATGTTATGCTGGCTCGTTCTAAGGCCGAAGCGTTGTTTCTTATTCGTGCGTATGAACGGGAAAGTGCAAAAGTTGGTTGGTAGTTAAAGCAAACAGTTGTATTGCTCCGATAGGAACAGAAACAAAAAATGGGAACAAAAAGCATAGAAAGCGAAAACGTAGTAAGAGGAAGAAGGATTAACTTTTTGGGCTATTGCTTCACGAAAGATAATGTTCGGATGCGTAAAAATATGAAAAAGAACTTTGCCCGAAAGGTGAAACGAATAAAAAGCCGGAAACGTAACCGCGAGATACGAGCTTCATACTGGGGCTGGTGTAAGTGGGGAGATTGTAAGAATTTATGGAGAACAATAACAAATAATGATATGAGTTTTGCAGATAAAGGTATCAAACAGAGTGTAGAACAAAGGACGGAAAGAAGTTCTTCGATGTAAAAGAGACAAGATTGATGGATATTCTCAATGTCCCTATAACAGTGGTGGACTTTGAAACGAATGTGAAGACAAAGCAAGGTGAAGGTAGATATTGTGTTCTTTTTGAACAGAACGGACAACGTAGCAAATTCATAACGAACTGTTACAATCTGAAAGATGTGTTGGATCAGGCTCGCGAAGCGGAGAATAACGGTCAGAAGATTTTTCCAGTGGAAAATGTGATTGTCAAGCGGCGTTCGTTAGGTGACGGGAAGAGTGCTTATTATTTTGAAGAATAATTATAAAAATGGAGGTAATTTATGAAAAGTTATGGAACTCTTGTAGGAGAACTGCCGACTGGTATTGAATTTGTAGTTGAAGGTGCGTTGCTACGCATTTACTTCGACTTTGAGAGAAGAGAAGCTGTTCAAAAGGCCGGTTCGGAAGATGTGGTGGTTGAAGACCAGTATGTCTGTGAAAACGTGGATGTTGAAGGGGAACATGATTATGACAGTATTGTAAGTGCCATTATCATGGAACGTTATGATGCGAATAAACGTGATGCCATTTTCGCCAACTTGGAAATGGCACGTGATATGGCTTCGGAACTTGACGAAGGTAAGCGTGCCGAATATCTGAAAGAATACACTGATTATCAGAGTTATCGTATCAAGGCTAAGGAGATCGCAAAAGAAGTATTAGCAAAATTGAAGTAATCCGGTATGGAGGCGCAAGGGCATATATTAATACGAAGAAAGGCCAAAAATGGAATTGACGGTACTAATGGGGAACCGGGGAAAAACGGGCTGCAAGGCTGTATTCTCCGGCAATCCGAATGGGCTAAAGGCATAGAGTATCGCAATGACGAGGCTTTGACTTCCGGTACCCGGTACTTGGATATTGCAATTGTGACTACCGGTGCTAATACGTTTAATGCGTATAAATGTCTGAAAACTCATACGTCCAGTGATTCCATTCCGGTGACAAATACAACTTATTGGCAGAAGTTTAATTCTTTGGTGCCAGTGTACACTCCGCTTATCATGGCTCAAAATGCTATTCTACGGTTCATGCAGGGTAATCAGCTTTTGATAATGAAGGGCGATAATAAAACGGTTGCAGCAGGTCTTGTTGGTGGTGACTATCCGTTATGGGTTGGAGCTACAACACCGACTGATGCGCCATATAAGGTGAGTATAGCAGGGAAACTCTATGCGGCTGGTGCGGTTATTTCAGGTGACAGCACTTTTGAAGGTACATTGAAAGGTGTATCAGGCTCTTTTACAAGGTTGAATTGCGTGAATGCTGCTGGTGATGCGGTTGGAGGAATCAGCTTTGGAAGTGATGGAAGAATGTGGTTTGATGGTGATATGTATCATCAAGGTACTAAGGATAACCGGTCATTACGTTTCTACACTTCTGACTTATGGTGTAGAGGCGTGTTTGGCGCAAGGGAAAGAAGCATTATGGTAGTTTACGGCTCCTATGCCTATGTGTACACAAAAGGTGCTGATAAAACCGGTACTTATATACCTTTGACTTCCAGGACTTCCTCTGCTAACGAAACTTATTATACAGTTCCTTGCTATTCGCCAAGATACGATTATAACGGTGAAACTTCGGGTTTTCCAGTTGATACGGTTATATTTAGAATAACATCGAATGTAACCTACCGTTATCTTTTGAGTCTTGCCGTCACCCAAAGGATATTCGTGGTTAATGCAAATGACAATTATAATAATGTTCAGATATATGCGAATGGAACAAAGCAAACATTGAATGGCGGTTCCATGCACCATTGTATGCAGTTGGTGGATTTTATGTATCCGTCACCGAACTCTAACTGGTTGGGAAGAGGACTGATGTTCGGTGCTTCAAATGATAATGATTGGAAGTGATTATGAAAAGGATAAATTTTGAAAGAATTGAGATATTTGTTGATATTGATAAGACGAGATGTTCCGTTGAGAACTACAAGAAGGATTTTGCCAATATCATTTATCAACTTGGCAGGGGAATAGAGCTCATGCCCTCGCATTTAAAATATTCAACTCCAATGGAGAAATTGAGTATAACGATGAAGAGTGTAATATGATTAAGGAATACGCAAGTTTATGTTCCCCAGCTTTATTGATGCTATCAACAAATTACTATTGGAATAAAAATAATAAACGCAAACACAAAAGGATATGAACGACATTATTGAAACATTCATTCACGACCATTTGTTTTTACATTTGGTTTTGATAGCGGTAAGTATGACAGCTATCATAATCGCAATGGGGATAGATTTTATTTCGGGGATTCAGAAGGCCAAACAGCGTGGGGAACTTCGTACCTCGAAGAAGTACAAAATGACAGCGACAAAAGCGAAGAAATATTTTAATCCGTTTCTGACACTGGTTATGATTGACCTTATATGTTGCATCGTCATTCCATTTCCAGTATTCGCTATGTTATGGGCGGTTTATTGCGTTTTCTGTGAGTTCAAATCGGTACGTGAGAAATCATGGGAAAAGGCCGAGCTTCGGAAAGCGGAAAAAGACCATGAGTATAATCATTGAGAATAAGGACGATATAGCACGACTGGCCGCACAAATATTGTTTGAAACACAAAAAGAAAAGGAGGATAAAAATGACACGGGGACTACGGAATAATAATCCGTTAAATATACGGAGAAATAATACGAAATGGCAGGGGTTGTCTGCAACACAGACAGATAAAAGTTTCTTTCAGTTTAAAACTATGGCATACGGTTATCGTGCTGCTTTTAAAACTCTTCAAACTTATATTCTTAATAAGTATGATACTGACAAAGACGGCACGGCCAATGAACTTGAAGATGTTATTATGCGATGGGCACCGCCATGTGAGAACAATACTGAAGTGTATATTGCCACAGTCGAAAAGCGTTCAGGCATATCTCGTCATACAATTCTGAACAGAAACAACCGGGAACAACTTATTGCGGTGGTGGCTGCAATGAGTTATGTTGAGAATGGTGTTCCTGCAAACATGGATGAGGTAAGGAAAGGTTGGGAGTTGATATAGGAAACAAACATATAAACACATAGAAGATATGGCAAACTTGAATTTTACTCTTAAAGAAGAGGATTGGTACGAAAGCCAACCTATACAGTTATCTACTGGGAAATTTGCTATTAGCATCAATTTTGGAGATGCAGCAAACAACAGAGTTGTTGTGTACAAAAGTTCTAATGGAAAGGATTATGTACCTTACAAAACAGCACTTGGGGTTGGAGAGTTCTGTGATATGAATGTCGACGGGTTGATAGCCGGACAATATGTTATGGTAGGATGTAATGAACTTCCTATTTCATCTTCATTTTTGGAAAGTTCTGATGGTAGCAGCAGTGCGAGCAAATCGGATATTTTAGCAGAAAGCGGACGTGCTCAACTGGCAGAGTCCCAACTGGAACAGTCCATAAATGCGGTGAAGACCGCTTTGGATGAATTGGTTGGTACTGTTGATGCGACTACGGCCATTGACACCTTCAATGAAATTGAAACCTTCCTTGCAGGAGTAACCAATGAAAAAACTCTGACTGGAATGTTGGCTGTTACTGATGGAAAGGCCGTGACCGCACAAACAACGGCTGATGCTGCAAAAAGTACAGCTCAAACAGCTCTTAGCAAAGCCACTGCCAATGAAACAAAACTTAATACAATACCTGAAATGCCGGAGAATGACGGTAAGATATATGGTTTCTGTAATGGTGCATGGGTAGTTATTGCGGAAGTTGGTAAAAATGTATATACAGATTGATTATGAGATTGAAGATAGGTATAGGAGTAATCTTTGTGTTACTCCTTGCGGCAACCTTTTTGATGTACCGGTTGTGGCAGGAAGAGAAGAAGGAAAGTGCCCGACTTTCAGATAATATGAAAAGTCTCTGTACTGGGCTTGAAGAATATAAGATTAGGGATAGTCTAAATGTGGTTGAAAACCATGTTTTACGGCTTAACATAGAAGAATTGAAAGAGCTGCGGAGTGCGGATGCAAAACTAATAAAAGAATTGAATCTGCGTCCAAAAGAAGTCGAATATATCACAACCACAAAAGTTGTCACTAAAGACAGTATTGTATTTGTTCTGAAAGACAGCTGTTTCAATTATTCAGATAAATGGGTGGATTTTTATGCAAATATTCCTGACAGCACATTTACTTATGAAGTGAGAGACAGTCTTTCAAGTGCGATAAGCCGGATATATAAACACAGGTTCCTATGGTGGAGATGGGGGACAAAGGGGTATAAACAAACGATAGTCAATCATAACCCACGAAGCAAAATCGTTTATAATGAAATTGTAAAGGTGGAACATTAATTAATAAGAAGGGAGCCGAAATGCTCCCTTCTCCTTTTTCTTTAGAAAGGCAAATCGTCTTTTTGTTCCCCAAAATCCACTGGCGGTTGAGGTATGGCAGTTTGTACGGGTGCCGCGGTGGATGATGCCCCCTGATAATAAGTTTGGGGCTGTTGCGCTGCGGTAGGCTGTCCTGGATTACGGAGTGTTGCTTTCCAGCAAGTAATGGAGTTAAACCATTTTCCTTGCCATTCATTCGCATTAATATCTATTTCAATATCAACGTCTTGCCCGACTGCTAATCCAAAATTCTGAATATTGCTATTCATTACTGAAAAAGCGACTTTTTTTAGGGTATTGGCCGGAAATTTCCAAAACGAAATCTTGTCTTTGCCAGTTGTTACCATTTTTTGAGACACCCGATTGTATCGGTTGTGCCACAATAATTTTTCCTTCTAATTTCATTGTTCGCTTATAAATAGTTAAACACTATATGCGGCCTTTTCAAGTTTACGGGCATAATCTAACATTCTTTCTTTAGTGCTGAAACTTTCATCATTCCACCAAATGCCAAATCTTTTAATCTGACACTGATAGCGTTTGTCTCCTAATAGATTCTCGGATATTCCTATACGATATTTTGCCATTTTTATTCATCATCCCCAGCCGGATTTAACTTGTCTGACTCATTGATTGCGCGGCTGATAATATCACAATCAGTAAGTTTTCGTTGTATGATAGCCATCCCCCTTTTGCAATTATCACTTTGATTGAGGTCACAATACCCTCCCTTATATAAAATATCAGAAAGTTCGTCCAATACTTTAAGTGTGTCAGTGAGCCGGAGATATGTTATTCCGGTTACTTCTTTGTTGTATGGACGGACTTCTTCTATCCGTTTGTCAAGGGATAGACAAGCAAGCTCTGCCATACATCTTGTAAGTTCTACTTTGGCAAGTAAGGCACTGTTTTCAATCCGGCATTTGTCAAATTCCAGTTTAATGGAGTATTCCATTTTAAGCAGATCAGGTTGTACTTCATCTGCAATATACTGGTTAGCATCAGCCATGAAAAAAGCCCGGTGTCCAGCTATTTTATTGATTTTCTTTTCATATTGAAGCATCAACTGTTCCAGTTTATTTCCTTGCTGCTTTACGCGGAAACGACAAAGCCTTGATTTACGTAATTCACTTAACATTTCTACAATTAAGGAACAAACTATGTCATTGGTGAACAATATGTTATATATTGCTGCCAGTGTGATATTTTCAGCTTTTAACTTCTTGTCTTTTATATCACCTATTTTTCTTTCCATAAGTTCATGAAATCTTTATAGACACATGGTAGTGCAAAGATAAGGACAAACGTCTCAACAATCAACTTTATTAATTGTCCGGTTCCTATATCAATCCATTCTGTTTTTATTATAATTCATTTTGGCTTCAATGAGTGAATCAATGTCACATTTGAAATGATGTAGTGTACTTAGGCAACAATGATTACATCTGCCAGTTCTTCTTCTACATCTAAATACTCTTTAATATGTGGAGATTTCTCACCCGTACACTCAAAGACTTCGGCAACTTCTTCAAGCAGATCGCGGTGAAGATTGTTGTTGCTATCATTGTCGGGATCAATCTTTCCACGTCTTACGGCACATTCATAAGCTTTCTGCGCGATCTCATTTAATTTTCCCATTATCAATATGTTTTATCCAGTTATTATCTTTCTCCAAAAACCATTGCCAGCCATTTTGGGGCTTGATTTTTCGTTTTATATACCGGCGAACTGTGGCATAATTCAGATTTAGCTTTTGGGCGGCTTGGGTTATTGAATCGAATCTATACCATTTGCCTTCGGGAGTGATTGCGATACACGCAAAGGCATGGGCGTTTCCATTAGACCAATATCTATGTCCTTTCAAAGCCTCGCTGTGTCTTTTTCTTATTTCAACAGCTCTCTCTTTGCCATAGTATTCTTCATAGGTTTTTCCTCTTAATCCGTGGTGATAGCCTTTATTGAAAACATTATGTCCGTTGACAACCCGTGTGACCGGTATTTCAGGGTCTAATCTTAATTCCATATTATTCCTTATTTTTGTAATTATCTCTTCTCATTTGGTGATAGCGATAGTACATGGATAAGTCGAGTTTACGAATGAAATTATCATCCGCTTTCATGTCAGAAACTTTTTGGGCAGGCTTGACTACCTCAAAGAAAATTCTCTTTACCGCATACCTTCCCTTTTCAAGAGAATAACATTGCACTGATCCTTCATAAGCATAAATAAGCCCGGCAAAATCAGGGACTTCATCGGGCTTTATCAAACTTTTTGGTACTATATAATAAAAATAATTGGTACGTTGGCCGGAAGTGACAACATCAAACTTGTTCTTGCCATATTTATCACTTTTCTTTTTATCCTTATGGAAATCACATCTGCTTACTTTTACTTCATATTCATAAGTCAGGCGTGACCGGGTAACTTCCAATAAGTCAGCTTCCCATTTCCCGACAAAAATATTGGGAAAGATGCGGTTTCCTTTTTTATCACGAAAAACATGATCGCAAAAGCCTTGTATAATATCAAGTGTTTTCATTTGATCTTTCCATGTTCCTTATCCAGTTCATACTCAAAAAATCCTTTTGCCTTATCATAAAGTCCGTCCTTTATATCAGAGAAATACATAGCGGCATTAAAGGCTTTCAATGCTGCCACACGAGCTTTCTTCTTATAATAGTCTGCCCGTTTGATCGTATTTTCTTCTTTTCTACGTTCTTGCTGTTCCAAATATCGGTCAACCGCTTCTCGTCCCCAACGGAACATGTCTTCTTTGTCGGCAAAGGTGGCAGATTCTTCACGGATCAGCCTTTTCTCCGAGGAAATGACATAAGCTGATATTCCTTTGTATCTACGAATGGAAACGGCTATGTCGAAACCTTTATAATTTTGCTGTTCAACATAGCCGCCAAGAGTATATGGGAAGTCTGTCTTTTCTATCATACAGCTTTGATATTGATTAGTGGCACAATTGTATCAATAATTTCTACCGTAGGTTCTATAAGCTCTTTTATTTCCTGAACATTTTTGTATGCCATAGGACTTTCATCCAATGTCCCTTCACATACGGAAGTGGAATACACTTTGCTCATTTGGGTTTTGAATGCGTCCATTGATAATCTTTCTTTAGCTTCGGAACGGGAGTATAAGCGTCCTGCACCATGTGGTGCAGAATAGTTCCAGTCTTTGTTTCCCTTACCACGACAAAGAAGAATACCGTCTGCCATATTCATAGGAATCACAACGTAATCATTGGCGTATGCGGCAATAGCCCCTTTACGGATTATCATATCATCAAAGCTGATATAGTTATGGACTGTCTCAACGGATATTGCAGCGTTCCAGCCCAAAGCTCTGATTATACGTTGTATAATCAACTTGCGGTTGAATGCGGCATATCCTTGTGCGATCACCATGTCACATAAATAGTGGAGCATTGCTTCATTTGTGAGATACCCAGAATATTCGGTAAATTTTTCCTTCAAACGTAGTATTTCAGTTTGCATGAATTGTGGCTCAACAGTGGACTTCAAGCGTTGAATTTCATTAGAAAAAGCCTTTTTGTCAAATTTTGCTATTTCTGCATGGAATTTACAGACCTTCACACCAAAGTTGCGCGATCCGGTATGTATTGTAAGAAATATATTATTGGTTGACTCGGCACGCCCCAGTTCTATAAAGTGGTTTCCACCTCCCAATGTACCTAAAGAGTTGTAGAATGCGCCTTCATTTATCCCCACCTTCTTACAAAGTTGTGATACATATTCTTCATTAATAACTGGTTTGGTTAGTTGGTATTTAGAGCAGAACTGATCCATTCTGATAGATAAGAAGGTAAACAAATCTTCCTTTTCTTGTTTGGATAAAGGTTGTTGGTTAATCTCAAATCCCATAGGTATGATGGAACGGATTGCATGATTAATGTCCGGGAAAGAACCTTCTGTTATTGCGTTTTCAATTTCTACACACAACATTCCACAACCAATATCCACTCCGATATGATTGGGGTTGACACGATCTGTAACTGGCATGGTGAATCCAATCACTATATCTACTCCTTGATGGGTATCAGGCATAATACGAACCGGAACACCAGTCGTAACCGGATTGTTCAAAATGTTTTGTATCGTTCCAATAGCTTCATTTTCTATTGTATTTGCAAATATTTTACAATCTTTGCCGAATTTTCCTTGTAATTCAATCATAATCAAATCTTTTCGTTAAGTTTTTCAAGAAGTTCATTCGCACAGTTCTTTGCGTATTCTTCATCTTCATCATGAAAGGACTTGACTGTTATCCAAATCCCTGCAAATTTAACTTGCACTTTGTAATCAGGAAGAAGGTATTTCTCTCTGTTTTCGCTGCGATTATCTTCTACGAAGGTAGTCGTTTTTATTAATTCTGTACTGTTTCATCATTATTTATTTCTTTAGAGTGGCAATTTCTATCAAGTATCTCAATGCACTGTTTAATCCCAGTATCAAATCCTTCTTTATAGTCTTTGGTATGCTCACCTAAAACATATATAGTCATTGACAGCCAAAATAGAAGTATGCCAACGGATTTATACCAGCATGGTAAAGATATAGAAAAGGGTTTTAAGGTGATAGAGAAATCACCGATCCACAGAAGACCGGCAATGAGCATGAGTAAATATAAGACTTTCATCATTTATCATTGTTAAGTTCAACATATTTGCCTTGTAAAGAGCAGTTCCTTAAAATTTCGGCATTTTCCCGGCCAAATGCAATAAGAACACTACCGCAACCGGGGCTGTCCCCACGTGTTCCATCGGGACGGAAGAATTTTATTCGATTTCTCAAAAACATCATACCAGTTGCTTTCGTGAAGATGATGTCTTGAAACTTATTGCTGTCACACCGGTTAAAAAGTAGTGCTATACCGTTGCCGTGTTCTGCCAATTTCTCTACAAACTGCCATATAAGCGGTTTGGAGTACGGAGGTTAAGCCAAATTCGCCCCCCCCAATTTTGTACAAGACCATTGTCCTGCTTGTTGTACATGATTTTTGCAGTAGGCCAAAGAGGGTGCATGGGAGCACATGGATCAAGGTCAAATTCACCTAATGCTTCAATGATTTCTCGTGGTGTGTACCATTCATCGGAAGCATTTGCAGATCGTTCAAAAGATGTATTCATGTATTACTTACATTTAGGATTTTACGAATTTCTATATGATCACAATTTTCATCAGCCTTTTTCAGAATATAAGCAATCTCTTCTTCCTTACTCATGTTCTGTGGACGTTTCGTTGCTTCTGCTCTCAATTCAGAAATAATTTTATCTACTTCGGGATTAGGAGTTTCATATAATTTTTTAAGTTCAGCGGCTCTACGTTTAATAAGTCGCTCTGTCTTTTTGTTTAATTTCATCTTACAACATTTTAAAGTATTCCTTGCATAAAAATCCTTTTCTTGGTGAAAAGTCTTTGAAGTCGCAACTCATGTATATTTCCTTCCTATCAGCCCAATGTGCATATCTTTCTGCCACTGTGGAATAATTTGGTGTGGATTGTTCAGATCACGAAAGGGTTGACAATGTGGAAGAAAACGGCGGCTTTTAGATTTCCAGTAGTTGACGCGCGCAAACGATTCTTTAAAGTCCATAAGGATGCAATACAAGAAATATTCCCCTTTATATCCATACTTGTCTATTAAAGCGGAAGCACGTTCAACTTCTGCAATCTGTCCCGGTGTATCGCATCCAAAGCGAATACGTTTAATCCATTTTACTTTTGCAAGTAGCCGAGCGATTTCATCCGTGATTAAACGGGCATCCAGTCCTTGATTAAAATCCACTTTGATACCCAGTTTGATGATTTTCTCTATTTGCTGCAAGCCATAGTTTGAGGCCTGTATATTATTATCCATAAGGATAGCTTTTTTCCGTCCGGCTGTTATTTCCTCAATATCCATATAAGGTGAGATTTTTCCTTCTTTTTTAGGAACAACACACCATTTACACCGATTGGGACACCCACGTGTCAGAAATCCATAGGATAAATTGGAGTCAATATTGTAGATCGAGTAATCAGGTTGAAGACGATCAACCTCAACTGGAAGAACTTTTTCAATATCATATCCGGTACCACCTTTTTCTATTTGGTTAGTATTGATATAATAGTTATAGTCGGGTGTGAAAGTGAAAACTTTAGCTGCATATACTTTATCATATTCACATAGTGGATTATACCATTCCACTTGATCGCCTCTTGCTTTGTGGTAAGCACTGATCTTCATAAGTGCTAAATTGGGGGAAATTGCTATCAACGGCTAAAATTCCAATATTCATTATTCTTCAAATTTAGGTTTTGGCATCCATGCTATCGGTTCCCATGACGGAGGTATGCTGCTCATTGAAGAGTAAATTGGGTTACCTTTGTACGTGTCATAGATATAACCATCCATGCAGAACCATACATTGTTGCTATATGTACCGTTAAAAATCGCACCATGTTTACATAGAATGATGATGTCTTCATTTTCATCCGGTAACCGTTCTTTCACTGATACCCACGGAGGTTGTTTTGTCTGCCATCTGGCTCCTTCTTTGAATCCTATTCTAAAACAAGTTATTTTATCCCAGTCAGGATGTACGCTCCAATTTCATTTACGGCTTCTTCTAATGTCTGTTTCATATCTATTTATCAAATAAATTAGTTTGAACCAACCTTCCTCTCTCTGTTTTTATCTCCCCAAAACATTCCCGGTGAAAACGTTCTTCTTGTGCTTCAAAGTATTCTTCATCTATTTCAGTTGCATAGAAATCGAATCCAAGTCCATAAGCAGCTATTCTGCTGCTTCCTGAACCTAAATGACTATCAAAAATTTTGTCTCCCTCTTTGGCGTTTTTTCTTAATATTTCAGCATATAATTTCACTGGCTTCTGACAACGATGGATATTTCCACCTCGTTCTCCAATTGTACACCGGTTTAGAGTTATGATCCGAAGAGCCTTGTCAAAACTACTCCATGCCAATTCACCGTCAGACATAGTTAATCCATGTTGTCCTTTATCCCAAACAATCCAACCATTTTGGGAGGAAGATAGGTAGTAAAGTAGTTACACCAAAATTATTTGATTCTTCGATACCCTGAATAGTTCCTCAAAATATTTCTTTCCGGGGGGGGGACTTATCCCAATCCTTTCTTTTATATTGTTTAAAGCCTAAATGCTTCGGCATCCCACCTTTGTGCATTATGTCTATGCCATACTGGGGATCGACTATCGCTAAATCAAAGAACTTATCAGGAATCCCCTTCATGTATTCCATACAGTCCATGTTATATACTTCGCTTATCGGCATTATTTATATCCTTTCTATTCTGTTATTATTAATTTCATGTGCATTCTTGAAATCATTTTCTCTTCTTCTTTCAACTTATGATAATAATCTATAGCTTCATCTTTAGTATTGAATGTACCAACACACGAATAATGCCAAGATCCGAAAGGATCTTTGAGGATATACAAGTTGTATGAACCTAAGACCGTTTTCGCCAAATAGTAAGGATCTCGTATCATAATGTTCATTCCATTTTTATTTACTCGCATAGTCCATGAAACAGACTCATGCAGGCATATCCACCTTCCGGCTCGAACATATCAGGGGTATGTTCTTTAACGTACTCCAAAACTTCCTCTACATAAGGATATTGTTTGTTTTTACAGAATCTTTGAGGTATGTATAATGGAGGAAAGAAGGAATGTCCTACGCTTTTCTCTGCTTGAATTAGGCGTTGGCACATTTTAGGATCATTTTTGGCTATGAGTTCGATTTCTTTGTGCCGACACATGATACACGGGAAACATCCAACACGTGAGAATCCACGATAATACAATGGATTCGGTTTCTGCCCTGCATCCAGTATGCAATCTATAACTTGCTGTGCACTCCATTTGAAGATAGGTCTTAGAACAGAAGCGTCATATTGGGAACACCATTCTTTGACATCCTTACTTCGGTAGTTTTCAGTTCTTCCTTTCTTATTAGGTTGAAAATACGATTTGAAGTACATACATTCCTCTTCCATTGCCGCACGTGCTGTACTTTCTCCGGCTCTGATACCTTGTATGATAATGCAGCTTTCTTTCAAAGAAAGTACATAATCAATCATTGGCTTCATTTTTAGTTCACTGGTACAAAATCGTGCATTCGTGGAAGGAAATCTTTTCTTATGAGCTGCCAAAGACACAAAATCATATTTTGATTTGAGAGTTATAAGTCTTACACCCATTTGCAGACAAACATCATTCACATGTTTATATGTGTCAGGGTGTTCCCAACCGGTGTCACAAAACACAGCGGTTAAATTCCCCCCCCCCATATTGTTTGAAGGCTTGGATTAAACATGCTTGTGAATCCTTACCACCTGAAAAACTTACTAATATTTTCATTTTTATGCCATTTCAATTTTTACATATTCATTTTTATTAATCCCGGCACTACCTTTGGGAGAATACACTAATCGGCCTCCATTATCCAATATCTTTTGTACATCTTTCATAGCTTGGTATGCTTGGTATAGTCTTTGTATTCTTGGTGGCCTATTGGATATTTGCAATATCTTCTACCACCGTCAGGCATGATGCTGATACCGAATACTGTTTCATAAGTTTTTCGGTTGAAATTCTGTTGAGTCCTTACTTTCATTTTTTTTGATACATTTTCCCAGTTTAAGTATAAATACACATTCGTTATCCGGTGCTCCCCAATTGGTGTTACCAACTCCGATGGTTATAGATTCAAGTTCAAAAAGCATTGTCCGTTTGGTGTAGCCAAAACGGAAGCGAACATGAGTGTATTCTTTGGGGTGAAAGCCGTTTCCACGTGTAATACAAGAAAAACAAATAGCTTTCTTACAATAGAAACCAGTCTTTTCATAGGAATTGCGACCTCCACATTTTGCTAATCTTCCGATCCAGTATTTCTTGATCTCTCTGTATTCTTCTTTCTTATTTCCGGATTCGATCATTTCATACCATTTTGCTTTTAATGGCAGGTCAAGGATTTTCATATTAACCATAGTCTAAAAGAGTTGCGGATTCTGTTTGTCGTGAAGGATTTTTTGAACACGTTCAATTTCTTCATCTACTTCACGCTCAATTTGTTTACTTATTCGTAAATCTATCTGTCTCTTATTTTTTAAATATTCTTTTTGGCAACGGCGCATTTCCACCACTTTGTCGAAAAAATCTTTTGGAGTCATAGATTTAAAAGGTATGGAAAAAGGCCGCTTTGATGCGGCCTCCCCAGTGTGATTACTTTTTTCCAATCAGAAAGTCTTTCCACAATTCTTTGAATTGTTCTCCAAAGTAAATTGCGATTTCACTTGATTTTACAGCAAGGCGAGAGCCGAGATCCGCAGACGAGCACGACCAATCGGAATACGAGTACGCACAAGCGAGGCCGCAATACGCACCGTCATACGCAGCACCGCCCCAAAGAACCAGCCGATTACGATCCTCTTCGTCCATTTCATCAATTTCTTTTTGATTATAAAGATAAAACCACGGCGTATAACGGTATTCATCTTTAGTAAATCGTGGAAAATCAGGATCGTTGTTTAACGCACGGGCAATAGTGTATAGTTTGATGTAGGCGAGGTGTGCAATATCAGCCACTTCTTCTTTGTGTCCGTCTTCATCTTCAACAAGTAGGCGAACAATGGGTTTTACACCTATTGCTTCACAAGCATCTTCGTAGGTTTTAATATTGTGATAATCTGTATAATCCGGCTTTTGCTTTCCGAATAGGGCTGTTAGAATACTAATTGCTTTAGGACAGTCGTTTGCTTCACTAAAAGCGGCTGTTACCTTTTCTTGTGTGATTTTAAGTTCTGACATAATGTAAATTATTTATTGTTAATACTATATCCGAATAATGCAAAATCTCCCCGGCACGGATCATCCGGGAAAATTGTTTTCATGTAATTGGTTACTTGTTGAACCATTTTCCAGTCCTCTGTTTTGCGTGTTGTTATCCCAAGCTGATGTGCCATTTTTGCAACATGCGCATCCAATGGTATGTATAATTCTGTTGGATGAATAATAGTCCAAATACCTAATCCACCGGCGATTTTCGTACTACCCACCGTAGAAACAGACAAATACGCTTGCATGGAGAATCACGCTCCAATTTTGGAATACCTTTTACGCCACCAAAATCTGTTTGTATTTCACGGATAACATTGTTGTAACCCTCATAAAATACTTCCAAATCATCCCATTCCTGATATATGTTGTACAACCGCTGGCAAATGCAGAAGAAGTCATGGTAGGTGAACATACGGTAGAAGGTATTTGTATTTTCTTTGTATTGTTCCCATACTTTGTTCATAATGAAGTCATAAGGAGAATTACCCATTAGATTATCCAAAATTTCTGCTTGCTGCATTATCAGTTTGCGATTCCCGAAAGCTATCCATGAAGTAAGAAAGGCACTGATTTCTATGTCCTTTTTATCACTGTACTTATGTGGGAAGAATATAGGATCATCTTTTATAAAATCAGGTGTTTCAAATTGTTTTGCCCAGTCAAGTAGTTTGTTTCTTAGTTCTTCCATAATATTCTTCTTTCCATTTTTTGAAAGCGGCTTCTTTATCATTTGATTTCATCCTTTGTATGAATGATTGATGGGATTCCAATAATTCTTTGGCCTCTTCATCTCCATTTTCCGATCTTTCAGTTAGATGTTTGATATATTCTCCGTAGAACATTCCAGTGCTGTTATTATTTTGTTCATGGGCTTCATTAATTGAAAGAGAAGAAACAATTTCATCACGCTGTACATCGTATTCATTTAACCAGCCGAGAATGATATTACCGTCCAGTCTATCGTAAATCTTACCGGAAGCCATAGCATTACGGAAACACAATTTGATTTCCTCCAATTTGAGATAATAGAATCTGTCTATTATTAGATCAGCGGTAAGTGCCACTTGAACATCATTCATCGTTTTTCCAACATTGAAAAAAGACACAAGCTCGTTAATCGCAATTACCAGTATGGCTCTTGCGCCAGCCAATGTGATTTCTTTTCTTATAACGGAGAGTGGTAGGTTAGGAGTGTTGAGAACAGCTTCTTTAATCGAACTTACGTGCAATCCCTTGTAATACTCCGCTTGCAAGGTCAGCAAGTCTTTCAACGCTTTCTTTTCGGTTGCCGGGAGATTGCTGTTGACTTGAATTAAGTTGTTTCCCATACTTGTTAAAATCATTATTAGACCATCTGACTAAACGTTTGGAACTTCAAATGTACGTTCCTTCTCAAAGCGCATTTTCCGGCCTCCGCATTCAGTCCAATACTCAAAAAAGTCCTTCAACATATCATCAGGATATTTTCCTCTATACATGAGGACTTCACTTCTGAATTTGTCTTTCCTTGCAGAAAGAGAATCCTTATTCATATTCATCTTATGGCCTAATCCGGCATGAATGCTTGTTCCAATGTTGCATCGGGATGATCCCGACACCATTGGGCTGCTAATTCTTCTGATTTCATTTGATTTATAATTTAGATAACCAATATTTCCATACTCGTGAGGCTACTTGTGCCATCATAACGGGTGGTACACTCATTCCACAGATATAATGTGGGGATTGGTTGAGGAAATGATAATCTTGTGGAAATGTGGATATATTACATACTTCTGACCGTGATAAATATATAGGCTGCTTAAAAGGAATAATTGAGTCTGCATGAGTTGTTAGGGTGTAGCTTACTTTGTTCTCATATAGATATTGTTGATTAAAAAAGCCTCGTTTTCCAGTTTGTTTCTTATAGGCCTCTGCCAAAGCAATATCTCCTGCCACTCTCTGCTCAAATAACTTCTCATTTTTACGCCAATAGGCTTTCCCTTGTAATCCGCATATTCCCCATAATATATTTCCGATTCATTAAATTCCATGTCGATGTATGGCTCAACATTGAAGAGGTCTGAAACTTTTAGGAAATGGGCTCCCAAATCATGTCTGATACATATAAAGAATACACGTTCTCTTTTTTGAGGTACTCCCATTTTAGAAGCATCAAGAAGAAAATGCTGACAGTAATAACCAGCTTCCTCAAAGCCTTTGTATATACGTCTGACATAATCAATCGCATTCCCTAAAAGAAGTCCTTTTACATTTTCAGCAATAACGACTTTAGGTTTTAAGCGTTTGGCAAGTGCAATAAAATCAAAAAAGAGCGTGTCTAAAACTTGTGTCTTTTGACCTTCCTTGAATTTCTTTTCTTTACCCCACGCATCTTCACGTAATCCCGACATGCTAAATGTACTGCAAGGTGGTGATCCGTCCAATATATCTAAATTGTACAGTTCTTCGGGAAGATTATTCCTTTTCACTAAATCACGAATATCTTCCAAATAACTATACTGGGGATGATGGTTTGTTTCATAGCATTTCATCATTCGTGGATCAATCTCATTACAGCCAATAACATCGTAACCTGCTATTTTGTAACCCATAGTAGAGCCACCGCCACATGCAAAACAAGAAAATACCTTTCCCTTATCTTTAGTAAAAACAGCATCTTCTAAAGACCAGCGATAAGGATAGAGATGTTGTGTATGGGGGGTAATTACATCTTTCATCATTCCACCTCCCATAATTCAGCTACTCTTTTGAACTCTTCATCAGCTGGAACCGGGCAATCTTTGATCCATTGCATATCTTTTACTTTCCATAACGAAAGGTCTGTGTTGTCAGGAATATGCTTTTTAATATCAGGAAAAAGATTGAGCCGAAGAGATTTACTTTCCATAAGTTCATCTTTGTAATCCAACAAAAAATTATTGGCCTCCAATAAACTATGAACATCATTAACAGAATGTGGAGTGTAAACAACTCCATCGAAGTATCTGATATAATTGGGGAGCATATCAGCCAGTGCCGTATATAGAAATAATTTTCCTTTATTTCCATAGGCCAATTTTTGAACGGTTTTGATACTTTCAGCCAAATTTGCCAGTTTTTCAGGAAACAAAAGTGGTTCTCCACCAGTTATCATGATCTCTTTGTAATTAAAGTGCTCAACAACTGGTAATTTTGAAAAATCCCATGAGTTGTTGCAACACATAGGACATTTGTTCGGACATTTGGTTGTAACCAATAGACGTAACTTTTCCATTTATAATGATATTGTTTGGGTGTATTTCAATTCTCCGGTATATCCACGTGCTTTCAATTCTGCGATAAGTTCCCGTGGAGAAAATTTTGCCAATTCAGGATTGGAATATATTTTCTTCAAATTCCCCCCCCCGGAGTTTTCTTACGGTTTCTGGCATAAACATTACCGCACTCTTTACAATATGTCTGCAATCCATCTTCGGTTGAAGCATTTTTCCAAAACTCACTGACCGGAAGTTCCCGGCCACATTTGCTACATTTTTTTAATTTTTCCATTATTCCTTTTCTTTAATTCTACCATATTCACATATTAGTAAGGCATCCGAAGTTGCCAATGTAACTTTTGCATACGGGAACAGCTGTTGGGCTTTCTTCTTTAAGATGTTTTTCCATTCTGTCTTACCCAATTTGTCTGTATTTCGTAATCCTATAGTTTTTTGCCAAGTTTGTGGAGATACTGTTACTGTCGGAATCCCACAAGCTATCAATCCCATAGTCAGCTGTCCGTAACTTTCTCCAAAAACAAAAGAGGCAGAAGCACTTTGTCCGGTCATGCCATTCACTCGTTCCAAATAACAAACGCTATTTTCTTTGTATATGGAGAGAAAATCTAATAAGTCTTTGGGAGTTGGTGGCATTTTGATACACTCCAATAATTTGTTATTCTCGGTGTCGTACACTACAATACCACCGTTTTTGCCAACATCTATACCTATGATCCTTCGTTTCATAAATTATACTTTTTTGTTTATAAATCTTTTGAGCTTAATTACATCTTTCTTTCCAAGCCTTAGTGCTTCACTGGTCTTGATGTCAGAAGGTGAAGCTTTACAATTCTCGGTTATCCTTTCAAAATGTCGGATAAAGGATTTTAGGAAATAGTCGGGAATTTCAACTTTCATAATGATTGATTTATGAGAATAAGCCCGGACTCGAACCGGGAACTGTTGCAATCAGGATTTTCGTTTCTGCTTCCGTTTGTACGTATGTCAAGTGTTAATAGCATGATTACCTGACTCGTGATGCTATTCGTGCATTTTTACCACAGAAACTAAGCGTCTTCCAATTCCGCCACTTATTCGTTTGCCTCCACAATAGAGGCATTCTTATATGAACAAAAAGACTCTTTGTAGTATCTACCGCCGTGGAGCGTATGCAGCGTACTCGGCTCGACTTGCAAAGAGAAGAAAAAAGGTGAGGCATGATAGTTCCGGATAGGCGGCCAAGCCACACCGGGAGAAGCTGATTATTAATCGGGTTAATGATTATTGTTTTAAGAATTTAGCAAAAGTCTTGATTGAGCTTTCATTATTACTTTTTAAAGAGGCCAATTCTGTATTTTTAGAAGTTAGCGTAGAAATAACAGATTTATTCTTTTCGATTTCTGTATCAATATCACTATTAAGTGTTTCCAAATCGGCTTTTGCTTGTGCAAATTGAGACAATATTGTATCTCTTCTTTGTTGAAATGTCGGCATACTATTTTGTTATTTTTAGAAATTCAGGAGCAATACCATACAAAGGGCTTGTTCCATCCCATTTGTCAATGAACTGTTTATATAATATTTCTTTTGTCAGACCTCTTGACTGAATTAGAGCCTGCTCGGTTTTTAACTGTTCCAGTTCATTGCGCTTCTTCTGTTCCTCAATTTGTTGATCCAACACGGAGATATTGGTATTCACTTCATTTCTACTATCAATTTTTTCGCGAACTTTATCGGAGAACTCCAACTGGGCAGAGAATGTGAGTAATTGCAGACCTCTTTTTTCAAACTCTTTGTCAACTATCTGTTCCAATCGTTTCTCAAACACTAATGAACCTCCATCAGCCATTAAACTGTCAGTCTTATGTTTCCGACTTTCCTCTTTTATCAAATCATATATACGTGGCTCCAAAATGTTATCTTCTAACGAAGACATGAAATCACTTCCACGGCCAATATGCTTGTTGTCAAAGACAACATCAATGGCACGGTTCTTGATAACTTTATAGCTATATGTGGGACGTGCTTGAACTCTGTATTATCGGCTGCTTTCAGTGTGACAGCTTCGGCAAATTCTCCACGCTGATCGAATAGCGGAACTTGAAAAAGCTCTGTGCCTAATTCCCATGTAGATACCTTACCAGAAACGATTTTAAAATCTTCTTTCCCTTGTTTGCCGTAGTTCTCCATAAGGACACCGGCATAATTGGGAGCAACTCTTTCGCATGAAGCAAACAAAACAACGGCAAATAATGCCACAATCAAAAAATCAATCTTTCTTTTCATTTTCTACTTTTTTAATGATATTATAAACTATAAATGCTACAGTCAGCATGATTATTGAAATTCCAAGCCACGCATTTATGTGATTGAATACGCGGTTGCCAATGAAGAAAGCCGATACGACAAGTACCGGCTTCCAGTATTTCTTTACAGACTTCATTGTTATCTTGGTTTCCAAGAGTCTGCTGCCTCTGCCCGAAAAGTTCCATGGCCTGACTGACCGTGAAGCCCGCTACCGCCAGCGCTATGTTGACCTGATCGTCAACCCCGAAGTCAAGGATACTTTTGTCAAG
>ENA-OQCX01000173-OQCX01000173.1-human-gut-metagenome-genome-assembly--contig:-NODE-173-length-34222-cov-4.015017_pt1 | contig 34222 bp, 60 predicted proteins | sample MGYA00242762_ERZ504587 | MGnify/ENA primary metagenome ERZ504587 (study PRJEB26092, sample SAMD00036337) | human gut metagenome | host: Homo sapiens | study: EMG produced TPA metagenomics assembly of...
ATGTTTATGGGACTATTTATAACCCGATATAATTGGAATATAGCAACTTGTTGCCAAATGCATGAGGAAAAAGTAGCATAGCCAAAAGAAAATATAGCAGAACTTAAAATATAAATGAGGTTGTGCCGTTTTGGCAAACTTTTTTTTTGTTTGATAATTGATTGATAACCAGTAGTTAGTTTCGCTTAAAAAAGCTAATCTCTACTTATAAGCATACATAGAGGGTTTCAATAACCAACTGATACTGAAGACAAAAGTATATAAAAAAGTCGGATTGTAAAACACTGGAAAAGAACCTTCTTTTATCAATCAAGGAAATCAAAAAGTGTATAGAGCAAAGTGGCGCATGTATGGTATAGATAATTCCGTACATGCGCCACTTTCTTAATCATCTGATTTGCATTGATTTACATTAATTGTTATTATATACTATCATTTGGTACTGATAAGCATTGATTTTGCTTGTGGGGTGTATTATTGTCCACCTAAAAAAATCAAGAATATCTCCTTGAAACGGGTTTGACGAGCAGGTCGATGTGCTCGTGTTCAAGGATATGTTCCATAGCCTTGTATATGGGCATCTTTTCGATACCGGCAATCTTCAGGGCTTCCATCTTGATGGTATTCTCGATGAGCAGCAGGTAGTCTTCCTCCTTCAGCTCAACATATTTCTGTGACTGTGATTTTAATTTTGCCATATTGATGTTGTTATTTGTTTCCGAAGTCGGCAGGAATCTCACCCCACAGGCGGTTGTCCCAGTGCAGCACTTCGATGTCCTTGATTCTTGCCTCCATCACTTTGAGGAATATCTCCGCTTTCTGCAATGCCGGGCATCTGCGTGAAGAGGCTGTCTGTTTGTTACAATACCACGTGATGGCTGTAATGCTGTCCGAGTAGATTGTTCGCGGACTTTCCGGATGTTCCATGACATATCTGACCGCCTCGACAATGCCGAGAAACTCCCCGATATTGTTCGTCCAGTTACCGATAGCTTTGGAAAAGAGTTCTTTTCCTGAAGAGAGGTCGACAGCCCGGAAGCGTGTCAACCTCTCTTTTGCAGAATGGGCACCGTCGGTCGCAATACCCACGACCGGTTTTTCTTTCATTGAATTCCTCCCTGATGTCTGTCTCCCGTATAGATGAACCCGTCGGATTCCATACGTCGTACCAGAGCACGCGCCTGATTCAGATAGTCGGTGATGACACCTTCCTTGTACTTGATATCCTTGCGTCCCTTGAGGATTTCCAGCACACCGTCTATTGTGCGGCTCATTACGCTCTTGCCGTCTTTCGGGTCGAAGAAAATCTTTTTGTTGCCGAACGTCACAGTTACTTGATACAATGTCTTCGGGACGATCACTGTTTCCACATGCGCCTGAAATAACACGGGGGTAGCGGCAACGACTACATACCCGTTGGCTTTGTGCATGGGTTTCAACTCTACCGAGTATAGTATGTTTGGCTCGAGAGTTCCTTTCAGGTCTTCCGAAAGGACACAAATCTGCTTGCCGAATCTTGAGTCTTCACGGACTCCCATCAATTTACGTGTCTTGGAATGGCGCGAAACGAACCCTATCAGTCGCCCGTCTCTTCCGATCTCGCAAACTTCAGTTGCGATTTTTCCGATGTCATATTACTGTTCTTTCATATTCAATCTATTGCTTTCAATTGACAATCTGTTTTCAATGGGTCACTTTTCCATACAAATATATGCCAATTTTTCACGCCAACAAAACGTTTTAGTTATTAATTTTCAGATGGTTATGTGTAATATATATAGAGAAAAGGCTGCATTCAGTACAGCCTTTCCTCCTCTGTAAAATGACTGAAACGCTCGTCAGTATCAGAAGTTTGCAGTAGATAACGGCATTTCCAATAACGGTAAATCCGCCTTCCGTTGGGTATACAGTGATTTATATCGTCAGCATTCAGATATTGGTTCCCTTGTTCCGTACCGTGGTGCATCCATGTAGCGCACCCGGGCAGGTCCGGGTTGTTCCGGACATAGAAGTCCATTTTCTCTTTACCGGCGACAAAGATATTGTGTATCCGTACGTCCTTATCGATAGGAAACCGGTAGGCGTACAACGCGAAGTCACAGATGTCGGTTTCCAGCAGGTTGCCGCCAAAGTGTTCGGGAGCTTTCCGTTTCAGGTTCTCGAACCCCTCCAGAATACCCGGCCTGTCGCATATCTCGGCAAACCTTTCATCCGTTACCGGCTCAGCCGTCGCATAAACCACCCGAAAACCATTATCCGTACTGTCCAGTACCATGACATGCGCGACTATCCCCGGTGATTTGTTGATACTTTCGTCAATGCTGTCCGAGTCCGTGGTCAGACAGCATTTCAGCGTTCCGATGATTAATACCGCTACCACCAACAGTGTCCAAGGACCTATTGCTGCCGCTATCAATACCAATTCATCGGCCCGTTTCCGTATTTGTTTCATTGATTTTGAGAATGTGGCGGCCGGATACCCCCCGGACCTCGGACACGCATACCTTGCATCCTGCATCCAGCAACCGGTTTCTACATTCTTCCAAGGCGGCGTCGGAAATCCTGATGGCAGGTATACCCGCCGCCGTCATCTTGAACCGGGGCACTTCCGTGATCCGGGTAATCGTTTCGGCATCATCAAAATACGCCTCGAATGAATCTCCGACATGGAAAAGGATGATGGTTTCCACGCCATGCCTTTCCTTCATGCCGCCGTAACAGCGGCGAATAATCTCTTCCTTTTTCATATCAAATAGATATATTAGGTTTGATGTCAGCCAAACATGAAAGTGCCTGTAATCCGTTCAACTGCCGGGCTTTCGTCCGAAATACATATACAGACTTCTTCATCTGACAAATATACAATAAATTACGGAACGACCCATGTCTATTGCATGAAACTATCCTTTCATCTTCACCTCCCTTCTTTCAAATTGTTCGCGGATGATTTCAACGAGTTGTCCGATGCTGTCGATTTTTTGACTCTTACCGCAGGCTTTGCCATGGAACAATGGCGTGAAGTACAGGTTAAAATCCTCATCGATGGAAAAACCTCCCACGAGGACGATACCCGCCTTGATACGGTAATACTCGCCGTACATGGCGTAATCATCCGTAGTTTTGGTGAACCCGTACTCCGGCAACAAGTCCGGCAAAGTGTCCAGGATCGGCCGGATGACATCCTTGAGAAAATTCGGGGTCTCAACTTCCTTTTTCCGTTTCCGACCTTTTCTGCCGGTTCCGTTATCGTCTTGCAGGTAATGGGCATCGAAACGATCCCGATACCTTTCTGTCAGTTCCTTAATATCCATATCCTTTATACATTTAATTGTTTTCCTCAAGCCACTCTTCCAGTGTCATGGAGTCCTCGAAACCGTATTCGTCAATCTGTACATAGCCGTCCTTTTCCGTGATAAACTCTTTCCTGGTCAGGATGGTTCCGCCATGATTTACCATCACCGTCGGTTCGATGGTCGCCAGACGGTCCCCGTCATCCGACTCCCGGATATCGTATGCGTACAGTCCCTCCGGAACGGCATTCCGGTCAATCCGCATATCCGTAAACAATGCAGGCGTGTCATTGATGGTCATAGACTCAAAGGTCTCGTTGCCAATGTTTTCTTTTGTAATCATATTTATTGATTCAAATAGTTTATTATTCCTGCTTGGGAAGTTCAATGGCTCTTACCCAATTGTTCCGGTCATCAAAACATTCATCATTGATGTTGGCCGTAAATTCCAGCGGTATCATCTTCTCAACCCGCGTTGCGGGGTTATTTTCGTAATCAACGATGATTTTCCCGGCCGGAACGTCACGTTCAAATTCGTCCAGCGGGAAAGAGAATATCCATATTTCCCGGTCTTTATCTTCCCCAAGAAACGCCTTGAGGTTGTCTGTATAAGCCTGGCATTTGTCCCACGAGGTTTCCACGAATGAAATGATTTCCTCTTCCGGTTTGCCGGTACGGTCTTTCAGGAATGCAACGGCATTCCCTTTCCAGATATCCTGCTCGACACAGAGTTCCAGATAACGTTCCCAGACTGTCACCAGCCAGTCCATGTTAATCTCATGCAGGTGGCGGCAGGTGAAACGCTCCCGGCTTTCCGCGTTGTAAAGCGTGCAGCTTCCGTCCGTGCGTATCTCCTCCAACCGGTACATGGTGTATACCGGTATCCCGTGCCCATACCCGTCTTCCCCTTCCTCCTCGACATATACCGTATGGGGCAACATATTTTCCGGCATTTTCGGTATCGCACACAGGTTGGCTATAACTTCCTGTTCCAACGCTTTTTGTTTCTCCTGTATTCTCATTGTCTATCCATCTTTTAGTATGATTTTACCTTCTTGAAATAATCTCTGTTTGTAACGACGGTGGTTGCGTATATTTTCGGTATGTTTCTTCCGGTCATATTTATACAAGCCTTTTGCCTTGTTCTCTCTCAGCAGTTCCTTGTTCCGCTCTTCGCTTTCTGGGTTCACAATGAAGGTTATCAGCCTGCGGCTGACACCGTATTCCCGGGCAAGCTGGCGCTGGCTGACAGCTTCTGTCATGTAACGGTGGAAAATTTCAGCCTTCTGAAAAGGAGTGAGCTTCTGCCTGCGGTCATATTGTGTCCCGCTGATGATTATTCCCGAGCTTTTGTATGGCATAGTGAAGTCTGTTTTTCGTTTGTGGTCCATGAATGGTAGATGCGTTGTTTGCCATCTAAGGAGAGTAGAAACCAGCGGCTATAAATCCGTTCCAGCGTTTCGGTGTCGTGCCCGTATATCGGTCCCAGTTCGTTTGCAAACATCGCCGCTACCTTCAGCCTCCTGGTATCGGACAGCTTCTCCCACCAGCGGCAAATGGTCTTGTACTGCTTCACGTCCGTTACAAGGTCCGGAACCGGAGCGGAGGAGATATATTCCGCCTCTTTGCCGCACGGTGCCTGCCAGAACCCCTGTTCGCAAAGAGCGCGTTGCTCGTCACAAACCCGTTCTGCAAAGGATTTGAGTGCCATTTGGAATATCTTTCTTTCCAGTTCCTTACGTTCCATGGACAGTTCATGCACACCCACGTTCAGCCGTGCTTATTGCGTTCATCCGGGGAAAGCTTGTTGCTCAAGGCTTTCCTGACCAGTTCCAGCCGTTCTTTCAGAGGGCCGTATTCGTTGTTATCTAAATACCGGTTAAACAGTTCCTGTTCGTTTCCGGGCAGTATGAATATATTTTCCATCATGCATCATTTAAGTTATCGGATGTGAATAGGATATATCGCAGTGGATAGCGGGTGTCGGGGTGCGGAAATAGCCACGAGATCCCGTGCCGTCAAGGGGCGCAGAAAAACGGCATCGAACTCCTGAGTATCGTCTTCACGGATATCTCGGACTTCAATGATCCATGTGCCTTCATAGCGGCACCAGGCAATCACCTCCAAAATCATTTCCTTTCTGTAGTCAGCCGGTCCGTCCCCGAAACTTTCACGTATCCGCTTAATTGCATCGTCTGTCAGCCGGACAAATTCCCCTTTGCGGAACGGAGCTTCCGGCGTAACGGCAGGAGCCAGCATCTGCCAGTCTTCATGTCCGTCCAGGTCTTCCACAGCCATTGCGTAGGCTTTGTATTCAGCTTCGGTCTCGAAATGTCTGGTTATCACATATCCCCCGGATTCGGCCGTGCTCTCCACCGACGAGATATCCCCGGTTTTCCTGTATATGCTTACAGTATCCTTACCGAGTAGAACTTTTACTGTTATCATTATTGCAGATGGTGTGGTTTTATTATAAATGGAACTCCACGTCTTCCTCCTCGAACTCCGTGTCGTGGTCCTCGTTGTACCCCTCGACGGTCGAACCAGGGACATAGGTCTCTCCGCCAATCCCATACGTCCGGCATCGAGCAGTTTCCGAAGGGTTTCGGTGTCCCCGTTAGAATCCTTTCGATGTCCTCCCGGCTGCCCCGGACGCTAATTCCGAGACGTAGCCAGAGATTTTCCTCTCTCGAGGTGTCCGCCTCTTCCGACCGGTGGCGTATGATATGATAATCACTCCATCCGTCGGCATCGTTTACCCCGGCGATGTAGGCATTGTACTCCGCCTCAGTCTCGAACTCTTTCTCGTCCACGACGCCCCCGTTATCCGCCAGCCATTCTTCAGAAGGCAGTTCATTGTTCTCTTCATATTCCCGTACGCGTCCTCGCCGAAAATCGTTGTTATCTTTATCATGTGTCTTTGGGTTTTGAATATTTGTTATTTAATGGTTATCAAACTCGTTTGCCCGAACCGGTTTGATTCGGTTCGCAGACAGCCACCCGGTTTCCGGCGCGTATCAGTTTGGGGAGATACACGTCCAGGTCACGAAAAGAAAACCGCAGTTCCTTGACGCCTTTCCCTTGCCCGTCGACGCGTTCGGCGGTGGCAATGCCCAAAATGCCGGAAGCGGCGATGGCATCATCCTCATACAATTCACAAGATTCCCCGTTTCGGAAAATGTACAGGGCATCCGGGTGCGCCGCTTTCATCTCGCGGTATTTTCCCATCATGTCGGAAACTCCCGGGACATTTCCGTTCCCCGTTACATTCCGGGTCTTCAGTAGGTTCCTCGTGGCGTCGATGTCGATGAAATTCGTCCAGCCGGCTTTATGAAGTTCGACAGCAGCTTCCCGCAGGGATACCTTCCCGTTCTCGACCTCCTCTTTCAGGGATTCGAGAATGTTCTTGATTTTATAATCATTCATCATATTTTTTATTCTTTGGTTACATTGTTACTTGTTCCGACGGTATTCCGGTCAAGGGGAAAGCACCCGTGGCCTCCGGTAACCCGTCGATACACTGCCCGTCGTCAGGATTTCCCCGACAGGTAATGCCCGATGGACTTGTAACGGTTAGGAATGTTCGCGTTCTCGTTGAAACCGTTCAGGCAGTGGAGCAAGGCATCTTCGAGCGTGACATAACGACGGTCGAAAGTTTGGATATTATCCAGACAATAAGCATTTACAGCGTATTTGAAAGGCGCGTACATCCTTTCGTTCTCCCGCTTTAAAATGACAAACCAGTCGAAATGGAGTTTCAAGCGGAAACCGTCGCTCTCGCCGACTTTCATCAGCCGCTCTTTGTCGAGAAGCCGCCGCACGAGTGTGGCGTCGAGCTGACGGGTATACTCCCTGTACGCCTTGATACGGGCCGTGTAAGCCGCGGCATATTGTTCGATGTCCGTTTCTTTCAGCCGATGTTCCGCCGGGTAAAAGTCCAGCACCTCTTTCGTCGTGACGGGAATTTTCAGGTCGTCCACCCCGATCTCGTAGGTCTTGTTTTCCAACACGTCGTGGAACTCGAACCCTTGAATTCCCATGAGGTAAATTCTCGCGTCGGGTCAGGGAGCGCAAGTGATTTGAGCTCTTCGAGGTCGCGGCACACGGCCACGACCGGATACTTCTCGACCACGTCTGACGGGCCTCCGATGCGGATATACGCCTTTTCACACCCGTCGTAATCACCATGCCGGACAATGTCGCAGCAGGTGTAGTTGGGGGCGGCACGATGCCGCGCCGTATATTCCGTCCAAAGCTTGTCCAGCCCGGCTTTTACTTCGTCAGGGTCGGTCAGGGCAACGTTGCCGCACTGGCTGCACCGGCCGTCCGACAAGGCGTTGCGGGTAAATTCGAGGAACTGTCTGGTGTTCGGGTCGATGACGGCGGTACATTTCACTCCAGTGCCGCCGCAGATACTGCATACGATTGACATAAGTTTTTTGATTTGTGTATTTATTCGTACAATCTTTCTTTTTGACGCTTTTTCAAGGTCATCCGGAGATATTGCATCAGTTTCCCGCAGGGACACAGGGCATGTTCCGTTGGCGGGCATAACTCAGGTCCCCGTTGGAGAGAACCATGCCTTCAGCATTGAGACAGAGGTCGCCGTAAACGTAGTTCTCCTCCGTAAGATAAATCCCATGAACAGGGTTCGGAAACCCCTCCGTGCTGCGGCCTTCCCGGAAAAGGAAGATACGCTCGGCCTGTCCCCGGACTCCGAAAAAGGGATACGGGGAAAGTGCCGCGAGCGTGGCGGCATGCTCTGCCGGATCATGGAGCGGTCGTCGCTCATTTCGAGCATGTGGCCGGAGTCCTGTTCCTTTTCCTCCTGGTACTCGTACAGTGCGGCGCAGGCTTCTATGAATTCCTCCGAACGGGATGTGGCAGAGCCGTTGGTTACGATATAAAAGTCATTGACAGTAATACCGTAGGCGCGTACCCGTTCGAGGATATGGCGGATGGCCCGGACGTTAAGCGACGGCTCGCCGCCCGTGATGTTGAAATGGTGAATATGCCTGACATGCCGCAGCAGGTTGCTTATATGTTTCAAAGGGATATCCACGGATTCGGCATCTCCCCGCATGCAATGGGTACAGCGCATGTTGCAACGTCGGGTAATCTCGATGCAGAGATTCTTGATATATAGTTCTCTCATATTCGATGTAGTTCGGCTTAGGTTTCATCCGGGATTTCCTTTCCCGTGTAAGGATTATACAGCGGTGTGTTGCCAACTGCCTCGGCGTCAATAGCGAAACTGCCACGGCCTACGTCGTAGAAGAGTTCCAGCTTTAGTGGCGTTGAAGCGATGACTTTCTCAGCCTCGGCTTGTGACAGGCCTGAATACATCAGGCATTTGACACGACACCGGAACATTTCCGGATTGGTTTCCGGCGTGGTAACTACATCAACGACCTCGCACACTTCATCCGTGATGGCGAAGCGGTCGGGATTGGGTGTGCCGTTCCTTCTAGAGCCGTCCGATGCGGCATGTCCGGTGATTGAATGGTTCCGCACCTTTTCGGCGGGATAGGTCTTATCGCCTTTGGCGAAATACGACTTGCCGGAGACGACACAGGCATGATAGATTACGTCGTGGACCTTTCGTCCGTTGTCAAGTATAATTGTATAGACCGTTCCCTCCTGCAAGACAGGAACGGCATTCGGTTTATGAGACATAAGATTTGTTTTTAGCTGTTTATGAATTTCGGTCTTGCACGCCGCATGATGTGTAGGTCATCGTAACCGATGGCTCTCAGTTCGGAAAGCGGGTTGCGGTACTCCTTTTCATGGGCTGGCCGTGTCATGGCGATCACGCCGCATAGTCGGCTGCGCCATGCTGGCGACATGCATGTAGGAGGTTATTTCACCCCGCCGTCCGCTCCACGGTATGTCCGGGAACAGGGCGATGACCTGTCCGTCGGGATAGCGTCTAAAGACCACCTTCGTCATTTTTCCCGCAGATTTCCGTGTCGATTTCATAGTCCCCGTAATTTTTGATTCATAGTCCACTTCGCTGATAATTTCGTCAACCTCTTCGTCCGTTATCTCATCGGCCTTCGGGTTGTCGATATCGAGCCGTACGGTCAGGTAGATGGTTCTTGTTGCCATAATATCATACATTTTTTAGTGTCACAAAGCCGGCCTATGACAGGCCGACGGTATATTTCTCTATCAGCCGCTTCCGGTACGCCTTGTCCTTTCCGGCGGCAAGGCTTGCCAGTTTGCGGATATTCCGGTTGGCTTTTTCCGCGACCTGCTCCACTGTCGGTCCGGGAGTCATGAAATCACGGCATCCGGCACCGCAATACCGCTGCTTCCCCTTGACCGTCCTGCCACAGGCCGGACACCGGCGCTTGCCGTCACGCTCCAGCACTTCCAGAATATTGGCATGAATGCCTTTCCACCATTCAATACGGTCTATGTCATAATCGTAGACGGTTATCGTGTTCCCGAAACTGCGGGCTTCGACCTCAACGGCAATGCCTCATTTTCAAGGTAAACCTTCAATACCGGGTCTTCGTGAGGCTCACAGTGCCTGTCATACCAGATGATATAGGTGGGATCGTCCAGTTCGTCAGGCTCTCCCAGACAGAGTTCCGTAAGGCCGTTGTTCACGAGAATGTTGCGGATGGCGTCTTGTAAATCTTTGATACAGTCCATTGATATTTCGTTTTATGGTTGTTCCTCATTCGTCAGTTCATCTCCGAAGCGTGGCCGACGAACTGGAAGATATCGGCGTATTGTTCGCTGTAGATATAGAATCCGTCCCGTTTTTCCCCGGTCTCCGCATCTATTCCGTCAGCAAGGAGATATTCCCCGTCATCCGTCAGGTAGACATCGGTAAGCTTGATACGGGGCGTGTCGTGCTTCCCGTACAAGGTTGTCGTGACGGGGAAGTTGTTGTCATCGAGTTCCTCCTCTTCTGTAAGGCCGAGTGATACGCGGCCATATTGTGCCAGGAACTCCAGCATGAATTTCAGCATGGCTTGCTCGGCCTCGTGCAGCCGTCCGTCGATAAAGGCGTACTGGGTGGCGAACAGATGCAGCTTGTCGGCGCTCATTTTGTCCGGGGCTTTGCCCGGCTCCGCATTGTCTTTCTGTATTTTATCCATATCTGTCATATTGTTGGTTTCATGTTTCCAGCGGGGTGAAGGAGACGGTCAGTATCACTTTCTCGTCACCCAGGTTGAACACTTTCAGGCAGTCGTTACTGATAGTCCTTTTCAGGATGTCTCCCCGGTATCGGGAATTGCGTACCTTGAAGGTAAAATCATCAATGAACGAGCTGATGCAATGAAGCACGTGGTCGAATTCTTCCTTACCATACCGTTCCATTTCAGGGAAAATGCCTTTCAGATGCGCCCGCAGGCTCAATATGTAGTTCGGGGTCTTGCCCGTGATTTTTCCCGAGTATGTGATTTTGTATTTCCTGTCCATGATATGCCGTTCCATTTAATCGTTACTGTCATACCAGCCTCGATCTCATCGAAATAGCCGTTCGAGTCCCATTCTTCCAGCAAGGTGGTCGGGTACGTCCATTCAAGGCTGTAAAACAGATCCTGGCACACCTCTTCATTACCCTTGCACAGGGCGAGCAGTGAGTTATGCGTGAAACAGCCGTCACTGCTCTCCGGCACACGCCAGTCCTCACGGTCTTCTGCCGCGTATTCGGGTATATAGCACACTTCATCGGGGCGGTTGAGAAAGGCATCCTCGTTCTTGTAGATGTTTCCTTCCCCTCCGTATTCCAGTTCATAGAACACACCTTCCGGCGTTTCTATCCTGTTGCCAATCTCTATCATAGCGTTACCGTTTCGTGGGTATATATAATCACCATCCGGGAGGAGAGCACCTTGTCGCGTACCGTGGGGTTGGCGATTGCCCAATCGGAATGGAAATGCATGTCCGGAATGGATGCGGTGTCCACAATATCGCCCCCGTTTTCCAGATGGAGATAATCCGGCTGATACAGGTCGCAAAGGAATTTGCCGTCCGTATCGCTGATGGCGTATATCTTGCCGTCGAGTGCGGCCGTCATCTCCTCCTCGCTGCGGTAGACCAACAGGTATTTACAGCCGGTCTTCATCTCTTCCGCAATCCGCTTATGCAGTTCTTCAGGAGATAATTCACGCAGTCTTGACACGACCGCCCCGATACTTTCCACGGCATCGTAGCTGTCCAAGGCATCATGGCAGGTCGTTTCAAACTCCTCTTTCGGACGACCCGCAAAATTGATGGTACGGACTTCCTGCCCGTGCCCGCCGAGCAGGTAAAAGGGCGTACCGTTCCATTGTTCCTTTCTGACAGAGAGCGGCCGGGAGCATTCCCGTGTCTGCCGGTTCACAACGGCATACAGTTCCAGACTTTCCCCGCATTCCATACGCAGGATATGCCGGGCGAACTCCGTAAATGTCATGATTTTGATTCCTTCCCCGTTCGCCGTGAAGAAATCCTGTCTTGTCTGTTTCATAAATCCGTTTTTTTAAGAGTAGGTAATCGTTTTGTATAAGGGGTGGAATACTCACCTCGTTTTGAAAAAAAAGACCGCCGCAGCCGTAGCCGCGACGGCCCGTCATCATTATGGCATGTGATGAACAGGTTCTATTTTCGTTATTCGGCCTCGTAGTACGGTACGCCGTGCCTTACCACTGCTTTTTCCATTTCTTCCCACCAGATTTCACTATGGCGGTCATTGTCAAAATCTATGGGCTTTCTTTTACCGAGCCGCAGCCGGTCCCGTGTCTCCATTTCCGTTTCGTACACAATCTGTTCCATTTCTTCGTCCGTAACATGGTAGGTATCGAACGGCTCCGGCAGAGATTCCAACTCCCTGCGTGACAGCTCGGATTGCCCGCAGGTGAAAACCTTGTCATAGAAAGCGTCATCTTTCGGCGGCAGTTCGGGTTCCTGTTCCGGCAGCACATCCAGATAATCCGACTCGTACAGGTAGTTTTCGCCGCGCCCCTTCGTCTGCCGGTTGTTCTTGAACTCTTCCAGATCACTTTCCGTCAGGCGGAATTCCTTCTTCTTACGCCGCAGGTACTCCATCATGTTTTCGAGGGAGGAGAACGGGGCTATGAGCTCCATGGAAGAACGGTTGTGCCAGGCATCGCTCCGGTACAGCAGGTAGACCTGCGGGCGGTTCCGGGCCGCCTCCTTACGGTATTCGCCGAACTCATACAGGGCGTTGTCGAAACTTCCGAATGCCAGCCGGACTTTGTCTTCGACGGATATGACTCCCGGCATTCCTCGAAACGGCGTTGCACGTATCCGATGAAATCCACGTCTTCCAGAGTCTCCATGACCGTGCTGTCATCAGTCGAGAGCGCGATGTCAGCTCCTGCGAAATTGTCGGCTGACAGCACGTGTTTCTCTTCATTGTATTCGTCTTCCGCCCTGCAGACGGCCAGACCGGGCGTTTCTGCCTCGATCTCCACGACCTTACGGAGCGTCTCTTCGATAGCTATCCGGTATTTTTTCATTGTATGATGTTTATTTGTTTCAGTTCACGTTTGTAGTTTCTCAATGACGGCTTGTGCCCTTTCTCCCTTACGATCTGGCGCATCTGTGCAAAGGTGTATGCCTTCTCCATGTCCAGGCCGTAGTCCGTGGCGAATGCCGTCATTCCGATATAGCAGAAGCCGAACTTCCGGTGCAGCATGTCGGCCGTATAAGGAGTCATGTCTTCCGCCAGGGTTACGGGGACAGCCATTCCCCGGATCTTGAACTTCAAGCCCTCGATAAGGGTCCCGCAGTTGTCGCTGTGGTAGGTCAGGTCCCTGCGGCGGGCGCAGTAACCGATGGTCTCGCCCATGAAGTGTTGCGGAAGATTTCCGTACGGTTCAGGTCCTTCAACTTCTCGACACCGTAATAGCAGACCGCCTGTACGGCTTTCAACGCTTTGTCCACACGGGGTTTGACAAAGCGGGGGTCGTTTTCCGCCACGATCTTTTCCAGCCACGTGCGGTGGAAGGTTCCGACAGGCACGTCGAACACCTTCTCCGGCGTGCAGTATTTTGAATCCGACCGCGTCATCATCAGATGTGCCGAGGACGGCTCGTATTGTTCTTTCAGGTAAAAGGCCAGACAGGTATTGCCGACTTTGCAGTAAGTATAGTCGTCACGGCTGTTTTTCAGCGACAGCATCGTGGTTTCCCCGCCGTAGAACTTCTCGGGCAGTCCGGTCTGTCGGCAGAACTCCGTGAGGAAATGTCCGGGGATGGCACGTGCATAACTGCGCTCCCGGTAGCACTCCTTCGCCATTTGTGGGGTGATGAACCGTTTGGCAAAGTCACAGATATGGTGATGGCCGTAATCATACGCCGCCTGCGTGTTCGCGTAGGTCTGGAACTTTTTGGGCATCTGGCGGAACCAGCGGAAACACGTCCCGTGCTCCATGCAGTAGTCGACAAATTCCCGCGTCCATACATTTTCAGGAAATTCGGGACAGTTGCCGTTTCTTCGGATGAATGCCTTGCACACTTCCACCGAGAGCAGGGATTGTTCAGTTTCCTCGTCGATATAGCAGTTCGTCTCCCGTTTGCTGTTATCGATGGCAATGACCAGTCTTTCCGGTGTCTTGAACCGCTTCGGCAACTCCCCGAACATGTAAGGGTGTTTCTCCATCAGCCGGTCCGCCAGCATGTCGTCCAGATATACCGACAACGGCTTGAAAAACTGGGGGTCTGTGATGAAGTTTTTTCCTTCGGTCGAACAGACAGCCGCATGGAGAATCTCATAGGAATAGAACCGGGCGGGAACAAGCGAGAGGTCATGTTCCGCCATCTTGCGGTAGTATGCCGCAGTCTTGAAACGGGACGGCACGACGCATCGGTAACCGTGCTCAATATTTTCATCCCGTCGAGCATCCCGTAATAGAACTCTTGAGTCTTTACCTCAACGGGGACATATCCGAGGATAAGCCCCGTTTTCATGACGCGTCTGTCCTGCTGTCCGTGTAATACGGGTCGTAAATATAGCTGCGCAAGGCCAGGTATGCCAGTTGTGCGTCCCAAAGGCGTCAGGTATGAAGGCGAGAATGTCGAAATCCCCGCGTCCGTTTCGGATGACCGCTTCTGCCATTTCTCGGGTACCATTGCTTCGGGAACGGCCGTGATATTCTTCGTTTTTTTGCGCATGGCGTAGTCACAGACTGCTCCCGAACGGTACGCCTCCGGAATATTGCGCAGCTCGAAGCTGTGCCAGCTCTCCGTGCTGCCCGCGATGATTCGTTCTATACGTCCGGGTGTGAGGAAACGTCCCGGAATATGGCTCAGCACCTCTATTTCCTTGCTTTCGACGGCTGCTTCCACGATCTCTTCCGTGAACAGGTGTTCCGGCAGCCATTCTATGGCCGATACGATGTTATTGTGCCGCATACAGTTTCTTTTTAAGGTTGGACGAACGGACGATTCTCACAAGGCGGCACCCCCGGTAGACATAGAGTATCCTGGATTCCCGTTCGGCGAGTTCCTCAAGTCCCTGCCAGTGCTGCGGTGTATTTATCTTTTCGAGTCGGACATGGTTGTTCACATATACCGTGATCGGTTTCATGCTGTCATGGGAGGGCGTATCTTCGACGAAGAGCGGCAGTTCACAGTATTCTCCCTTGTCCATGACATGCCATCTGCCGTTATCGAACAGGAGGCACGTGTCCTCCATGCGGCCGAAAATGTCTGCGTTGTCCGCGATGCGTGATGCGGATTGCCACGGTGTTTCCCGTCCGTCACGGATCTTTGAAAAACAGTGGACGGTATCGCCGGTTCCTGTCCATTTTCCATAGGGTGACGGTCCCAGTTTTTGTATGTCGCCCAGCGACAGCAGGGCATCTACCGTCTGTCATTGGGATAGAACACCCGGAGTTTCCTCACAAGGTCTTTTGAAAGCGTCTCATGGAGCGCCTTGATGTGCCGGACACTGCCGTCCGGCAACAGTTTTCCGATTTGTATGCTCATAATAGTGCTATCTCTTGTTGTTGAAGTATAGCCGGGTCGTCCTTCTTTCGATTGACAGTCCGGCTTGAAAATTATGATTTACAGAAGTCTTCGGACTGGTATCCGGCCATGTCCGGTACGGAACCGCGTGTCATTCCGTCCTGTCGTCTTCCCGTCTTTTCATTTTCAGTTCCCTGCCGGTTGCCGTGCGGCAGAGCGGCAGTTTCCCGGAAGCGGTTTGCTTGCATCCCTCGACGAGCCGTCCTTCAGACACCATTTTCCCGTACATTTCCCTGATATAACGGTATGCCGGGGAGGTGTTCGAATAAACGGACTTCCCACGGAGTGTCTTGACACGCAGCTTTTCGACGAGTATTTCCAGCACCTGCTCCCGGCTCTTGTACAGGTTCCGGCGCTTGGTGCGGAAGGCGTCGAGAAAGACACCCCCGATAGTCATGTCATGAGTCTTGTGGTAATACGCGAGTTCTTCCTCCTCCGTCAGGTCGAGAATCTCGCCGTAAGTGTCAGTACGTAGGTACCGGAAGGTCGTTCCTTGTGCCAGAATCTTCTCGATAAGCTCCATGTGCTCTTTAAGAACAGGGCCCGATAACGATTGGGGATGACAGTACAGGCATGTCTTTCCGAGATACACCTCGGGACAACCGTCTTTGTATTTGTTTTCCTTGATGCTGAACCCTGTTTCCGTGAAAAGGCGCTTTACCTCTCGAAGAAGCGTCCGGCTTTCTCTTCCGGCATGCGACCGCCGTCATAGCCGGACTCGACGCGGAAGTATGTGTCGATATATATCGGTGTGTCCATTTACAGTTCTGATTTTGATATGTTATATAAGCATAGCCCGGAACCTCCCGCTCGGGTTCCGGGCATCGTTGAAAATATTCTCATAGACGTATGGAATCGAACACTTTGTCGATGTCCTCCTGCGCCAGCCCGATGTAGCGCCGGGTGGTTTCCAGGTTGGAATGGCGGAATATCTGGTTGAGCAGGATCAGGCCCTCGGCCGAGCGTCCCATCAGCTCGTAGACATAGCGCCCGAAAGTCTTGCGGAAGGTATGTGTGGAGAATGCCTGATCGGCAGCCTGTACCTTACCTTGAATACCTTGAGCAGCCTGTTGATGTATTCCAGCGAGTAAGGTTTCCCGGTACGCGGCTGAGAAAGATGTACTGTTCGGGGGCGGGTTGTCCGAGCATCTCGTACAGGAAACGGTTCTTCTCCTGCACGTCCCTGTTGAACTTGATCAGGCGGTTTTTCTTTGTTTTCTGCTCGATGCGGGTCATGGTGCTTTTTCCTAAGATGTCTTTCCAGCGCAGGTCCTCACGTCGGAGGCCCTGCATGCCGTGCAGAACGACAGCCAGCAGTAGGTCTCCCACAGGTACTCGCCGTCCTTCTCAAGCCCGCGGACCAGCCTGTTATATTCCGCTATGCAGGTAGTCGGCTGTCGTCAGTTGTCCCTTGATTCTTGTCACGTGGCAGCCTTTTAAGATTCCGGCAACCCTTCCGAGAGCATCAGCTCGGCCAGCGCCCCGTTCTGGGGAATCATGGCCGGAATGTCCGTACGTCCGGGCTTGTAGATTTCGGTTGCCACGTTATAGATATCCCACGCCGTGAGCGTCTTCTTCTCTTCGGTGAGTTTGAGCAGGTCCTCGGTGAAGATGGAAATCTGGGACTGGTTCAGGGGATAGGTCTCCACCTTGGACGAAAGACGCTTGTCGGAACTGTCATGCGATACGCGCAATGCTGTCAGCAATCCGATGTAGGCGTACATCTCCACCGGGGTAATTACTTTCGCTTTCAGGCGGCGGATGCGTTCCCTGTCCTCGTTCATCTGTACCTCGAAGTTCGAGAGCCACTCGTCTACACGACCGAAAAGCTCTTCGGTGGTGACTTTGTCTTTCCCGTAGTTCGACACACTGCGTTCGGGGGAGAGGATGCACTGGTTGTGGCACACCCTGACGCACGGCCGATGGCCGCCTGGATGCCGTCTGATGGAAGGCGATGACAAGCGTCGTGGTCAGCTCGTCCGTTTCCCATTCCTTAATGCGGATGGTCGTATAAACGCGGCGCAGGATATGCGCCTCGACGGCCATCGCCCCGTACTTTTGTTCCACCTGGGGCAGGACGACCACGCCGGGCTGTGCCTTGTTCTTGTTCTGGGCGGCGAAGATTTCCTCCACCTCGTAATTCAGGTTGTGTTTCTGGCAGATGTCCGCCATGCGCTCTATCACCTCGTAATGGTAGATTCCCTTGAGCGGGTTGCCATAGATGTCATTTTCCTTGTGTGTGCGCCGGAGCGTGTCGAGCGTCATCACCTCGACGTTGTTGTTCTGGAAATCGAACTGCACGGGGGCGGCCGTTGTTGCTAATGCTGTTGCCATAATGATTGATATTAAAAAAGTTATACAATAAGAAAGGCGGTGAACCGTTGTCCATCGCCTTTCCGGAATTCATTTTGCGGTTTCAGGCAGGTAACGCCTGCATATCAGGTCCGTGATACTCGGGTAATACACGTTGCCATAAGTTCCGTATGGTCCGAAACGGGCAAGGAAGCGGAAGTAAAAATCTACCGGACGCCGGTAGCTCGTCTGTATTTTGGTTTTCAGCAGGCGGTAGGCGTACTCGTCAGAATTTTCCACCTTGACCTTGCGTCCGTTGAAATAATAGTTTCCCTCCTTATCTGAAGAAAACGATACCTCTTCCTTTGCCGGACGCTCGCCGGCAACGACCCTGAAGAAGTCCTCCAGGGAGCGGCAATCCTGGTATTCTACCGGAATCGTGTCGCCCTCTCGCAGTTTCACGTCCAGTTTGTCAAGCAGTGTCTTGATGGCGGGCGTGTAGATATTTTCGGATTGGAAGCATCTTGTATCCCGCCAGTATTTCTCGAAAAGAGAGCCGGTTTCAAGGAGTAGGAACAGGGTTTCACGCGCTGTCTGCGGTTTATCGGCCAGATATGGAATATACTCGGTCACCAGTATGGAAAGTGAAAGATACTCCTCCGGTTGCAGTTCGCTCTTCTGGTGCAGGTTACAGTGCCTCTCGAGCAGGGAGTCGATGTCGGCTTCCCGCAAGCTTTCGTCCGTCCATACCAGGCAACCTTCTTTCTTGCAGGCGGGACATTTATCCGCTCCATACGGCAGGAGCATCACCTTGCCGCAATCGGAACAGGTGACCAGGTCGCCTCGTTCCGTATAAACATCTACCGTTTCCATTCTCAATCCTCCGCGTAAGGCCATTCAAGGCAGCAGTCATTGCATACGGCCACGCCCTCGTCACTCAGAATGTCAATATCTGTGCCCCCACATTCGGGGCATACCGGTACCTTTTTCTTGTCCATTCGTCGCTCTGCCGCTTCTTCCGTCAGAAGCAGCGGCACCCAGTATGCCGATGTGCCGAAATCCCGTATCCCGTTTTCATCCTGTATGGGTTCACAACCTTTCGTTCCCATGTATTTCTGGGAGTCCGGCCAACACACGGCACGGTAACACTTGTCCCGTTCGGGAGATTTGCCGGTATGGCGTATATAGTCTTCCTCGGGCACGTAAAGCGCCCCGTTGTCCCCGCTTCCCCATGCCGGATAACCGGTTCCTTCTTCCTCGAAAGGAGCACTTTCCTCGGGAAATTCCACGAGTGCATATAACTTGTCATCCCATGCCAGGGAACACTCGCCGCAGTGGAACCGACTTTCGTGAATATCATAACGGATATTTTCCGAATTGCATTTCGGACAGATAATGTCTTTTGTTTTTACTTTCGGGAAACTCAGGATTTCTCCGGCAATGATTTCCATGCTGGGCCAGAACAACTGTTCGCAGTAATCGTCGGCCATCTTTTCCGCCAGATTCTGCATGTCGTCATCGCTGATCTTTTCCACATCGAAACCTTGTCCTTCCAGGTCATCGCGGTGGACGGACGTGATAGGGAAATACCCGGCGTTCAGCTCCCGGATAAATTGTCTTTCCTCTTCTGTCGGTTCGGGTAAGTTGTTGAAATATTCCCTGAGCCGTTGATAAAGTTCTCTTACCATAATTATATTCCTGTTTTTAATCTAATATCCACCAGTCGAGGACCAGTAGTTCCGGTCCATGATTTTTTCAAGTTCGAGGTCGGAACGTTCTTTCCAGAGGTCGAAGTCATCAAGCAGCTCCGTTCCGTCCTCCAGAGAAAGCACAGTATCCTCATTGTCAAACAGATAGTCTTGTATGTCATATCCGGACGGATAACGGTTTTCCCGGATGATTTCTTCTGCAATTTCCTTGTCCATTCGGTTGCCATTTTTTCAGTTCGCCGGTATTGTAACCGGATTCATTTGTTTTGTCTTTTCCTTGTAAAACCTGTCGATGGCAAGGAAGTAGTCCTCCGCATCCCAATCAGTGCCCGCATGCTCAGTCTCGAATTCTTCCGCCCACTGGACGATCTCGGCATTGACGGCACGGGAGTCCCTGTCCTCCCACAGGTTGTCCGCCCCGGCATTGTAGGCAAGGTCCACGACAGCTCCTGCAACTTGTTGTAGCCGTTACACTCTCTACCGTTGGAACGCAACCATAAGTCCACGTCGACGGCATCCTCTTCCGTCGTCCCATTGTGCAGGCACAGGCACTGCCCGTTGCCGTTATGGCATACGAGGATCGGCCGTTTGGTGTCGGGGCATATCCGTACCAGCAGCTCATTGGCGGCAAGTGTTTCCGTATCATGCCCATTGAGCATTGCAGGAAGCGCCTGGCTGACCAGACTCAGGATTTCCTGTTCCTCCTTTGTCCCGGACGGCTTGGAAGCCAACAGGTTCTGTATGCGTTTAAGAAGATTGTAAATCATAATCAGCAGTCATTATGTTCTTTCCAGATTTTACGTTTCTCGTCATAGCCCTTGTTTTCCCACCATTCATTGCAGGTTTCGGCAAACCCCTGATGGTTGTCTCCGGCCGGACACTTGTCCTGACGGCAACCCGTGATCTGTTCCATTTGATTTGCGTCCAACGAGTTCCACCATTCCTCCATGCGTTCTTTGAACTCTTTTAAAGTACAGAATGCTGATGGTCCTCGCATTCGTCGCACCAGTTATCATAGCGGTCTATACCCGTGGTACCGATGAATGTACGGGCATTCGGATCCACCCATGCCTGGGTCTGTATATTGTCTGAACCGCACCCCTCGCATACGACAATCTCGTCGTCATTGACATCAGCGGAGATGAACCCGTGTTCTTCCAGCCAGTGGGCAATCTCAAGCAATCCCTCGGTCTGTACCTGTCCGATGGCTCATCGAAATCCTCGCCGGCTTCGCCGTTGAGCGTGCAGAGCAGTTTGCCGTTCCCGTCGATGAAAAGTTCATAAACGGTCGCACTTTCATAACCGCCGTATCCGTAAAAAGCGGAATTGTGGACCACCACTATCGGGGAGGTTTCATACTCCGCTGATTCCGCCTCCCGGTAATGTACGCCGCAGTTGCGGTAGAACGTGCCGATGATGTTGTTCTCCTTCTTCACGGCGTCGCGGATTTTCTCCATAAGTGATCTTCTGATGGAGATGATACTGAGGTGCGCATAATCCTTACGGAGACGTCTGTACACTTCCTGCTCGAAGTTGCCTCGAACAGAGTCGAAAGGGGATACGCCGGCGTTCTCCCGGATATATTTGTCCTCGTTAAAGTTGTAGCGCCGGCAGACAATATTCTTGACGCGGCGGAATTCCTCTCCGGCAAATTTGAGGATACTGTTCTCGCCTAGCGAAGTCGGAAAATAGCAGCGGGGCATGTGCACTGTCATTTCACGGTAAAGTGTGTCATCGTCTTCCGGAAAGGTTCTGTCTGTTTCCGGCTTTGTAGGTTTTTCCTGTTCCATGTTGCTTGTTTTTTATCTGTAGTTGAACAATTTCCGGTTTGCCGCCCGTTGCATGGCGGTCACCATATTCTTATGTCATAATCTTTAAAATAGTATTCCAACTCTTTTAATCCTTCCAAAGAGTGCAGCTCGTTCTTTCCGGTCACTTCGATGTCGACGGATACTGCATTTTCATCTTTGATGTTTACTTTGGCATTGTCAAATACGCATCTTACATATTCTGCAATGCATGAGGCAGGCAGGTCGTTTTTTACAATATTAAGTACCATATTATTTATTGTTCATTAAATGTTTGCTACGTCCATAAACCGGGCACCGCTTGCGGTATCTGCATTCGCCCCGGGCCGCGTCGGTATGCGCCCGGTGCCATTCATCCCAGCTCTTCACTCCATTGTCTGTAAGGAATATGATCAGTTGCATGCAGCAGAAACCGCGTTCCTCACGTTTCCGGTCATGAAGGTTGGCCAGCCCGTTATCTTTAGGTTTCATACAGGTTTGATGTTACGGCAGGTTTGCTCGAAACGCTTCATGGCATATCATTAAAACCATGAGACATGCACATAGGCATCGCTTTGGTCACTGCCGTTGATTAGACAATCGAGTACTTCGATAAACTTTTCCCGGTCCATCCCGACCTTTGCCAGGCAGGAATAAAATTCTTCGGCATTCTGCCGGAAGGTTTCATCCTGTTCTGAGATATGTTTTCTTAGCTGCTGCAGACCCGAACGGGCTATTTCGAAGTCATCGGTATAGGCGTCTTCTGCGGAGTTATCAACTTCGAACATTGTCAGGATATCATAAAAGATATCCTGACGTCCCCGCCATACATACCCGGATATTTGTATTCGATTTGCCAAACTCTGGCTACATGTAGTTTTCTGGCCATTATCTTTTCATTTTTCGGATTTGTTGTCTTATGCAGTGCAGCATCAATTCGATACCACGGATGCTTTCCTCATTCTCTTTCAGTTTGTAATAGTAGGCGTTCGCTTCGTCGTAGTCTTCCCGTGCCTTGCGCAATCTGCATTCCTTGGCGTCACGGACCTGTTCATGGGACAGGTCGTAACCGATGAACTCGTCCATGAAACAGGAAACCGTACGCCCGTAATAGTGGTCCGTGCGGGTTTCCACCGCAGTACGGATGATGTCGTCGCACCGCCTTCCGAGTGTCCGGAGTACGTCGCTGATATGCCGGTCATGGTACTCGTAACCGAAGAAACGGGTATACCACTCGTGTTCCTGCCGGTTTGTCTTCCCCGCGTAATACTCGTACCATTGGGCGTCGCACTTGGTGTGCCTCTGGGTAACCTTGAATATGGCATACTCTTCACCGATCCATGTAAAACGTGAGAGTATCTCACTCGCTTCTTCCTCATAGTAGCTATCCCGCCAATTCAATTCTTCGGTCTGGCTGAGCGGGAGGAATGACTGTTTGGTGATCCACTGCCCGAAACCTTTGTGCGTGACATGCGGAAGCACTTTCACGACCTTGCTCCATGCCTCGTTGCAGGCTTCATCCAGTGAAGGGAAACTTTCAGGAAAGCGTTCCCTGTCCGTTCCGTCTCGCAACACCCCGTTCCAATCTTTGTCGCAGACAATGAGGGTGAGGTCCTCCCTCACATGGCAGTCGCGTTCGCAATAGCCGTAGGAGCATCGCAGAGCGTGTACCACTCCTTCGGTCCATAACCGTCGTCACGTCCCAGATAGCGTCTGGGCTTACCCTTCTCTGTCTGCACCTCCCACACTTCCGTGCAGTTTCCACGGTCGATATGGTGCAGGCGTACCCTGATTTCCTTGTTATCTCGTTTTTCTTCCATGTCGTTCATTTTTAGTATGGCCTGTCTTTTTCTTTTCGAGAATCCGGTAGATTTCTTCAAGGTCATGCTCATTGTCTATCGGTTGCCCGTATTCCGTATCCACGATGACCACCCTGGCATTGGCCAGGTGACATCCTGCTATCGTCTTGTCATAGTCGCTCCATTCAGGATTGATTTCTGTTACCGTGTCAAATTCAAGTCCGTATGATGTCTTCATTGTATTTCCAGTTATTATGCGTATTTTTCTATTTTATGCTGCCGCTTTGTTCTGCCCGTCGATAATATGCCTGCATTCGGCTTCCAGTTCTTTCATACATTCCGTACCATAGAATCCCCAACAACTGTCCAGTTCATTGTCATCGTCACTTTCCGGCATGATGCGATACCCGAAAACTTCCCCGGTATAGTAGTTGTCAAGGGTACTGATTTCGTCTTGCAGGTATCCCTCGATCCGCTTCCTGCGTTTCGCGGTGATGTTCTTCCACCCGTATTCCCGGCGCACCTTGTCCAACGGTACCGCGATGATTCCGAAAAATCCGGAATCCCACGGGCAGCTGAACGGCGAGGTGGATATTGTAATGCCGCCATGGTCGTAGAGGTAGACCGGCAGGGCGATATATTCCTTCAGGAACGATTCCCGAAATTTCCGATATGCCTTCAAAAACCTTGTCGATATCGAAGTGGTCATCAAACTCCTTCTCCGGGCGGTAGCGACGATGTGCCGTATAAAGCGTACCGAGATTGTCATACGCTTCACGCGGGCTTCGGGCGTCATCATCATAATAGATGTTGATGCGATACCCGTTATATTTGATTTGATTATATAGATTCATTTGCCTGGGTATTATGTTTTGTTACAAAGTCTTACAAATTGTTCCGTAATCTCGTCCCGCTCGAACTCGTCGCAGTTCAGGTCGAAGAATATACCCGAAGCCGCGAGCATGTCACGGGCTTCTCCGTAGGTAAGGTCGTTCCTGTGCCTGTATCTGTCCACCATATCCCGATGTTCGGCTTCCGCCCGGTCGTGCAGCCTCATTTTATACTGCCTGTACCATGCGGGGAACTGTTCCTTGGAAACCATATGTTCCAGCTGCAAGTCCCGGTATCTTCCCGGTGCCAGCAGGATGTGGCTGTCAATGTAGGACTTCGCCTCGGCTATGATTCCCTCCCTGGTGAAGACGGTGGGAGCGTGCCGTGAAATGCACCCATCCACCATGCAACGGGTGTTCGATTTCAATCTGCACACCCTGCCTCCTGACATGTACCACGATATAGGCGGTCTGGCCGGGGAACATATCGTCCTTGAGGCTCACTTCCCGGCAGGCCGGCGGGTCAACATGGATGTAGTGGTCCTGCCTTGCGCCCTCGAGGAACCTTTCAAGCTGCCGCATCGACTGGCAGTAGATGAATGTCCCCACGCGGCACTGGCCTCGGCGGATGTCGCCGTAATAGTACTTTCTTGCCCTTGCTCCGGTAATGCGGGACTCGTCCGATGCCTCGAAATAGCTCCGGTAGGTATCGTCCGTACGGCAGAAATCATATATTTCCTGAAAAGTCCTTGTTTTCATTTGTTACTCCTTTTTATGTATTGTCTTCTTCCGGCGGGGGAAATTCCCCCGTCCTGTAAAATATCTCTCCGAGACGGTCAGCCTGTTCCGCCAGACCTCTCTTCCGGACAGCCGACACGGCATCGCATGCGGCCTTTTCGTACATGCCCAGCAGTACCGCCTCGGGCAGGCGTTTCGTCCGCCACACCTCCTGTGCGGTGGCGAGCATCTCCACCTCGCAGCCAGATGGGCGGCTGTGAGGATAATGACGGCATTGCGATAAGTTCGGTATGCGTTCTTCCTGTTGTTCTCCTTTCATTGTTCCGTGCCTTTAATCCGTTTCGAACTCGTCTTCATAGACCTCGATCTCCTTCCCGCTCTCGCAGATGCGTACCAGCCAGGTGTATTGGAGCCGTTCCAACAGCTCTATACGGCGATAGCCCTTGTAGGGCACTTTCAGCGTTGCAATGTCTCCCGGTTTCATGTCAGGCGGGTATTTCAAACTGGACATGGAATGGAATTCGCTTATCAGGCTGCAGATCTGCGGTACTGATTACGGATCCTCCGTATAGAAGATGGTCCGGCAACGTGTCAGGCATCGGATACCCTGTTTTCGTAACCGGTACAGCAGGTAGGCCCTGCGTCGTAGTTGTTTCTTGCTCATCGTATAAAGGATTATGTCGTTTTGATTAGAATAGCGGTATGGTCGTCAAACAGGGGCATCTCTTTACGTTTTCGATGTAATGCCTCCATTGAAAGATGCTCATCTTGTGTTAACAGGGATGAGCATCATTTCAATGGAGGGAGTACTAATTTATTCTGACCCGCCACACCGTGCCGCCTACCGGGCGGATGGAGATGACGGCCTATTTCTTACGCCATGCCGCCATCTTCTTTTTGATGTTGATATTGTTGTCCGCCAGCATTTTTTTCAGGACTGCCAGCAACCGCCAGCCTTCTCCGTTTTTATACTCTTCCGCCTTGCTGACAGGAACGCCAGTGACTGGTACTTGTCCAGACGCCGACCCCGGTCATTGACAGCCGTGCAACTGTGGAAACGAATCAGGTTCTGCATGGTAAAGAACGCCCCGGCTCCCTTATAGGCATCCATCCATGCCTTGCTTTGAGGAGTGCCCCATGGCAGCCGGATACGACGGTCATTGAACTGTCTGACCGCGTTGTAAAGCTGTGTGGCGTCCAACGCGTGCCTGATGTGGGTTATCGCGATGGAAAGCGGGTAGTACAGTTTGGATTGCAGGTCCTCCACGAAAATATTACGGCCGTGTATACGCTTGTAGGGAACTCCCTTGCATTTTCTTGTTTCCAGGTTGCCCACGTGTTTTTTCAGCGCGTTGACATAGTCGCTCGCGATGGCCAAAACCACATCACGGTTGAACCAGCGGTTTCTCTCGGCAAAACCCGTGATGTCCTTGTGTTCCATCTTCATCTGGGCGTGCAGCTCGTTCAAGAGCATTTTCCACTGGTAATCATAGCCTTTCCGGTGAATCATCTCGGTCACCCCTGCCGGCTCTTTTTCACGGTAATGCGTGTATGACATCATATGGAACATTTGTGCCATGACCCACCGGCGGAAGAGTCGGTTGTTGGGAACGGTACCCTGTGCATGATGCTGCCGAATATCGGGTCGTTGTCATCCAGGATGGTAAGTTTCCCGTCTTTGTTGGAGGCGATATACTCGCCGCCCTCGGCTCCCTGCATGGCGAACAGGCAGCTCACGTCCACACCGGCACCGCGGAGTGCTCGATACGCTCCCGCGCCCCTTTGGGAAGTCCGGCGGGGAGAATTATGGCCGGCCACCACCGGATAGACGTGCCCAAATCCGAATTCTTGCCGATAACGGTGCCCGTGGCGGCAAATTCCTTGTCCGCGATGGCGAATTCCGTGCCGCATCCGGGGCACAGGACTTTTGTTTCTTGTTTCTTTCTGCTCATTGTGAATTTGTTAATAGTTGATTACTTCCGGGTTCCACCCATTTTCTGAGTATCACCAGGTCCTTGTCTTTTTCGCTTTGCCAGAACCATTTGCCCATCGTTTCGGGATTCCATGTGAACCCGCCTATAATCCGGCAGAGGATATAGAATTCCAGCTCGAATTGCGCGGTATCCCGGTGTTGCCCGTACAGCATGTCCCCGTCCTCGAGGTCACTTTCGGGCAATGCCATGAAATACCGGCGGGACTTGCTCTGGCTGCGCTCCGATGGTATCGAATGTTTATAGCGGCGGTACAGCTCCTCCACATCCGTGAAAAAATCCCCGCAGCCGTACTCCGGCAACCACGGAGCGCCATCATACCTGCCGTTCCGTATCATGTGTCTCCCGTTTACTTTTAAACTTCTGGACTGGAAATCAATCCGGAAATTTGCGCCGTTCTCTATGGCGGTGACGGTTTCTCGGTAAATATCTTCCATTTTCTCACCTGTTTACAATTAATGGCACTCAAACCCTGGCGCGTATCTTTATAGTCCTGATAAATACAGTAGGACTTCGGTCCTGAACCAGGTAGTAGCCTGGCTCAGGACCAAGCTTGAATACTGTATCTTGAATTTGGGTCCCTCGTGCATATGCGGTCGCGCTACCCTTCTGTTCAGGGGGCTCATCCGGACGGCACATCCCTTTAAAAACCTGATACGGGCCGCGAGTACGGCTGGCCCCTGTGTCATCTGTCGTGTTAGCAGGAGATGACAAAGGTTCCAGCCGCGTAAATCGCGGCTCTGTTGAAATCCCGGCCTTGCCCCCTTTGTCCTGTGCTGTTCTTTTTGCGGTTCCCGGAATGCCGGCACGTTCCTTTACAGGTCCGATGTCTGCTGTGGCGGAAGCCGGAATGGCGCCGTCGTATAACGTTAGGGATACGACGGCGCGAGACGGGCTTATCGGGGACAGCAGGCTGAATCCATTCCCCCGAACCGCACGTTCCCGTGCTGGAAAAGACTGAAAGTTCTCATAATACCGGCACATGGCTTTATGCTTCCGATGTATCCCGCGTATGGGTCTTCTGCGGAGTCCGAAGGCGACGGTCAGCCGCCTTCAGACTCGGAAAGAAGACGTTGGTACGCGGGATGCCCAAACCTATTCCTTGAACTTTCCCGGTGTGCTCCGGTAACGGGTGCGGGACAGACGGCACATGACTTTAATTTCCCGATACATTACAGGCGCAGCCAGAATCGAGATGGGATTAACCGGGTGTTAGACCGGTTAATCTCGATATGGATTCTGGTTATAAGCCTGTAACGTTGAATAGCCTGCCCGTCCACCCGTTCTGCCGTGTGCCCGGCGTAACTTATAGCGATGCCACCAGCGTGTTGTACACCGCCCGGCTGGTCAGAAGGGCGTTACGCATGCAGCCGACAGTCAGGTAACCCGGTATGTCCCGGTCTGTTTTATCGCGGTTGGCCTTCACGTTGCGTCCCCGTCCCCGGACGATGCAGCCATCCGGTTTGGTTCGGACATATCCCAGACCGCCGATCTTGCACCTGCGTCTGAATGGCTCTAAAGCAGTCCATCACGAACTTGTTCAGCTCGTTGAGGTCACTCTTCACATTACAGACCGGCAATACCTGTATCGCCCAGCTGAACTCGCCCTTGTACAGGTAACGGTTCACGGCGTCCACGGCTTTTGCCAGTGTCGTGTCCCGGCAGCGGATTGTCCGCCGCTCGATCTCGTGCTGGAAGGTCTTGATGCGTGATGACGAGAGCGAGACCATGCCGCCCTTGATACTGAATCCTAAGAACTTGAACCAGACATCGGCTGCCAGGTATTCCACTTTCTTGGGATTTAGCTTCATGGATTTATCTTCCAGGCGTTTTTGGAGTGTGTCCATCGCTTTTTCATAATCCTTGCCGATAAAAAGCATATCGTCGGAATACCGGACGTAGTAGCCGTTCATTTGTGACAGTTCCCTGTCTAGGTCGTAGAGCAGTACATCCGCCAGCCAGCTAGCCACAGCACAACCCTGTTTCAAGGATTGATACTTGCTTTGCAACCGGTTATCTTCATCGAAATAGAGGTCCGAGTGGTAATATTTCCTAAGTACGTCTATCAGGCAGACTGGCCGTGTTTGGCCTCCACCTTGTCGAACGCCTCGTCGATGAACCGTATCGGAACACTGTCGAAGTATTTGGAAAGGTCGGACTTCCAGCCCAGACAGCCGCTATTGCCGGTTTCTGTCATCCGGTGGCTGACTTCCGTAACTACCTTGCCGCACCCTATACCGGTCTGGTAGGACTTGCACGAAGAGTGCAGCATCTCCGGCATCAACTCGAAGAGCAGGTCGTTGGCGATACCCAGTACTACGCGGTCCATCGGCTCGTTTACGTACACTGTGCGGAACTCACCGTTGTCCTTGGGTATCTGCGCCGTGTGGGGAGGGGAAATCTCGTACTTTCCCCGTCGCATGGCATAGGCCATCGCCATACGGGTATGCTCGTCGGTCAGCCGAATAAGTTGGTCTTTCCTAATGTCTTTCAGCACGCCTTTCTCAATGGCCTTCGTCCACCGGCCTATGTCGAAGAACATTTGCAATATCTTGTCTTCATTCATGGCACTCAAAACTTTTTTGGGAAAGGATAAAATTCAGTATGTCCATGCCGGATTCTACGTCACATTCCTGCTCGTACTCCTCGCCCGTGTAGTAACTGTAACCCATGATGAAGATTTTCCCGTCTTTCCGGAGCGACGCGTTCGTGATGACCAGTTCCACGGGGTCACGGTCCACAACATGGAGATAGGTCGAGGATTGTTCACCGTTGTCATCAAGGCTGCCGCCACACTCGGAAAGCAGCTCCACGGACAGGGCGTAACATTTTTCATTCAGGGCTTTCTCCGCCACGTGATGGTTGTTCATCTCTTCCGTAAGTGTTCGGATGCGGTCACCGCGTCTCTGCTCGGGAACCGGTTCGAAAGCGGTTTCGAACATCCAGACAGGCATCCATTTATGGAAGACGGCGGGTCCCAAGCGGCATATGTAAACTTCATCGTTCTCTTTCTCCGTCTCCGGGATATCCATTCCCGAGGCTCGTGCTGCCGCTACGCTCATGCGCTCGAAACCGCCGAGGCAGGAAGGTGCCGACTTCAAACGGTAGGGACGGATGTTTCCTACAGGGACACCCATTGACATAAGTAGCATCCCCTTAAAAGTGTCGGTAACGGGAGTGGTTTGCTGTTTGTTCATTCTTTTATTCATTTTCTGGTCTTTGTACATACATTATGATTTCTCACGCATCCTCCGCAAGGGCCACAAGCCGCTCTTCCGGCAGCAGGAACTCCTCGTCCGTGAAGTAATAGCAGATTTTCCGGTCCACGGCCTCCGCCTCGTCCGATATGGGTGCGCCGTCTTTGCCGACCAGCACGTCTTGCAGACCCGTTACAGAGACCAGGGTTTTGTATTCCCCGCCCGTTCCACGGAACAGCGTCAGTTCCCTGACAAAATATTCCCTGTCATTCCATGTGATAATCTCAAACATTTCCTCCACTTCCGGGAACAGCCGGCACAGGACCGGAAACAGTTTGCAGGCATCGCTCCGGAGCATCAGGAAGACACATTCCATCAGGCATAGTCCGGCATCTTTGAGCATGGGCAGCAATACGTCCGTGCCTGCTCCGTTTGCCTCTGCCACTATCAGGCTTTCCAGTATCCTTCCTGGAATGAGTCCGTCCAAGGGATGAGTTCGGCTGCCCTGACGGAATAAGAAACCGCGATTTCTTCCGGATTGTCCTCGTCCGTGGAAATCAGTCCTATTTTCGTGTCATCTTCGACAGGCTCCTTTACCGGCAGGCAGACTTTCATTTTCCGGAACGTGTCCGTGTCCTCGTCCGCCCAGTTGACAAAGCCGCCGAATCTTATAAAATCATATCTGCTCATTTGTCATTATTGTTTATTGTTATTTACCTTACAATTCTTCCGGTTCTCCATCGTTGATACTCCGGTAGAAACGGTCTCCGTCCGCCCACTTCTTGGCGGTGATAGCCAGCTCGAACGCTTCCTCTATGGAAAGGCCGTCGGCGGGAAGGGCATCAAGGAGTTCTCCCATGCATACGTCATTCTCGCGATACTCTTTCTGCACCTTTCCGAGTGTCATTCTGCCCTTGTCCGTCTTTTTACGCCACAAAAGCATCTGTTGTATCCAATTTTTCATGCGATTCTTTTATTAAAGGAAATCCTTGGCATAACTGCGGGCTTCATTGAAAGTGTTGAAGCCGATTCCACTCATGCAAGAGATTGCCCAGTATCTTAATTTCCTGCTTTCGGCACGGGCAAGATAGATTTGCCCGATACAAATCCCGTCTTTGAGAATGTCATGCCGCTTGTCTTTTGTAATCCGTACCATGTTCCGACATTCACTTGTCCATTTTCCAAAATCCGTAATCGGACCCGTCACCGAGATGAGCACCGAAATAGTACCCCTCCGGTGAGTAACTATCGAGCGTGTCGAACAGCGATTCCAGCAATCCCGCCGCGTCATCGCTGTTCCACCAGTCTGCTTCTTTGTCCTCCATGGCATGGGCGGGGATGGCATTCATCACCTGCACGTACTCCGGTGTGTCACGGATAACGTCCAAGAACGCCGGAATCAGGTCCTGCGTGCGCATCGTGCCGTGGGAGATACTCTCTCCCGGCACGGCATGGAGGCGGTTTTGTGTCCTCTCGTCTATGAACATGGCATTTAGATAAAGGGCAGACGGGTATCTTCCAGCATGGAGGCCAGCATTTGACACATCTCGTATGAAGCACGGTTGCGGTCGTCAATGCAGCGTGAATCACGCCCTGCCATAGCGGTAATGGAAGCCTTTACCGTTCTGAAGAATGTCTGTTCCAGTGTCTTGTGGAAATAAGGAAGAGCCTGGGCGAAACGTTCGGACTTGAATCCCAAATCGTTCATGGCGTATTCCAGCTGTTTGGCCGCCTTGTACTCGCGGCTGTTCTCCAGGCTTTCCGGAATATCACCGAACTGTGCGGTCCGGAGCTGGCGTTCCAGTTCGATGACGGCCACCGAAAGCAACAGCTTGATGGCTTCCGGGTTGCCGATACCGTGTTTCTGCCCGTCAGCGGTATGGAACTCGATCAGGTTTACACTGTTATTCTCTTGTAATTCTTTGTAGCATGCGAGGGTCTTGCTGAGCGCTTTTGCTTTCTCTTTATCCATAATTTTATCTGATTTGATTGTTATTGCACACAAGTACGTCCCCAACGATGAAGTCTTTCGACGCCGGGTGATGAGCACGGAATATCCTGCTCGCTTCAAGATTGAGGGACAGAGGGATAAGTTTGCCTTCCTCGTTGACGACCATTGTCGTGCTCCCGTCCAGTTCCACCAGTTCGATGTAGCCGCCGACAATCGCCTGCATCTCCTCCAGCGTGAAGTCTGAGCCATTGGCTGGCTGCACGGGTTGGCGTGTTCCGTCCGTTTTGATGATTTCTGTCATAGTTGCTTTGAAATTTTAAGATTCATGACTCGCCAGTATATCCAAAATCTGTTGCAAAGGGAATTTTTCAGTCCAGAATCGCTCGTCGGTATGTTTGCCGTACGCCCGGTATCTGGCTTCCCCGTTTGCAAATACCGCCAAGATATGGCTGACCAGCACATTGTCCGGCGGAACCAACCTTTCCAGTTCCGTTTCGGTCAGTTCCACGAAGCACCAGTTATTGTCTTCCGGCAAGTCCTCGCTGCCCAGTATCCCGTCCTCGTCCGGCTGGTAAAAACCAACCGATATGTCATAAAAGTTCAAAGACTGGAAACTGATGTCATCCTTGAATGGCTTGACGGCTTCCAGCCTGCCGGACTGTGTCTGTCTCCACTCTTTTGACAGGTACACGATTGCAAAGTCGCAGCAATCCCATGCACTGTCAGTTCCTGCCTTGAGCAGGAGGTATGGGGTAGGTTCATTTGAGATTTTCATCGTATTTCCCTCCTTTTATGCCACGCGTGATACCGTTTCACGGTGCGTAGCTGGTTAATGATATGGCCAAAAAGCTCGCGTGAATAGATGCGGTAATGGAACACAGCCGAATACTCGCATACATTGCCGTGAAAGTCCACGTGGGAGCGGTCATCCGCAAAGTCGAACAAGTCGCCCTGGATTTCCAGCGTGTATTTGTTCTTCCGTAGCCAGTCAAAAAACTCGAAGATGTCCTTCTTTTGGGAGTAGAAAGTGCAGTATTCGTAGCGGTTTCCGCGCAGGTTCCTCAGCAATGCCGCCATCTCGTTCCGTTCCCGGCGGTCGCCAAATTCGGATCCCGTCCGAGTGGCGAGGTTCTTCAGGAAATATATTTTACCTCCATACTCGAAATAGTACGGTATGTAGGTGACCGTCTTTTTGTACCAATTGACATATTTGACAAAGGAAGCCTTCTTGACGATGGCGGGATGCAGGTTTACTTTCTCCATGTGTTCCCGAATCTGGCGGTAGATTTCCGCATTGGAAAGACGTATGGGACGTTCCGCCCGGAAATACCTGCCGTCCGACTCGAAACAGAGCGCGTACAGGTTTCGGTAATACGGTTCCCCGACAAAGAACCAGTCGCTCTGCATGCGGGCCGGAGGCAGGCATTCCAGCAGTTCGTAATAACGTTCCTCCGTAATTTCATGGAAGGGCTTGCAAAGTGCCCGGGTATAACGCTTCACAAGCAGTGTCATGCGTACCGGTGATACAGCGACCAGGTACGGGTTCTTCTCCCTTTCGCGCAGTGCTTCCAGCGTCTCGCCGCCGTAGTCGCTGTGCATGTCATCCGACATCGACGTGAGGCATGTCCCGTCGAAATAACGTGAATCGATGATGTATCTCATGGGCACTGGATTAAATGGTTATTTTCAACACCTGACCGGCGGCATATTCGGCATTGCGGGTGAGCTGGCGCTGCCATGCCTGGTTGCGTGGCGCCCACTTGAAAGCGTTACGCTTCAAGGTTGTACGCATATCGGTATCGGGTATTTTGTCGAAGAGGATTTGCAGGCGGTCTTCTTCGAAGTTGTAGACCACCTTGCCGCCATCGAACGGAATCTCACGATTTTCACGGCTTGCCCGTTCCTGCTGCTTTTCCCGCACCTTGCGGACGAGTTCGGGATACTTGAAGATTGAATGGCGTGCCGTGACGACAGGTTTCTTGACTTTGTCGTTCCACTCTCGCAGACGAGCGACGGCACGGTCGATGATTTCCACGTTGCCATGGTTGACATAGGTGGAGAGTCGCCCGGCGAGGTTGCTGACGAAGAGAGCCCGGCTATAGCCTCGTGCCGTACCCGTATCGATACCGTGAATGGTCGAGGCGGCATCGTCGATAAAGGCTTTGACCTTCTGCCACTCCTCCTCGAGACGCTGTTCTTCGGGCTTGGCCGCTTCGGTAGCCTTGCGAATCGCTTCGAGTGCACGTTCTCGCCATTCCCGGAACGCCGTGACGCTCTTGGCGTGGCTGTTGCAGGCCTTTTCGTTTCGGCCCGTGTTGAAGCGTGCAGGTCCCGTAATCATCGCGCTGGCACAACGGCTGTTGGCGGCGATCATGGCAGAGAAATAGCGTTTGTAGTTTTCCATGTAACGTTCCCGCTGCTGCTCGGGCATCGACTGCAAATCCTCGTGCAGTTCCTTTTCGTGCGAGGCGATGTCTGACTCACCCCGCTCGTCGGGTGAGAAGGAGGTGAGGTTGTAGGAGCTGCACGCCTGCTTGAAATATTCTTCCAGATAGCCCGGGTGCGCCACTTCCACAACTTCCCAGTCCTTAAAGTCCGCCGGGGCGAGGATTTCTTCCTTGCCCGGATTCCCTACAAGATGGGAA
>ENA-OQCX01000174-OQCX01000174.1-human-gut-metagenome-genome-assembly--contig:-NODE-174-length-34172-cov-7.295902_pt1 | contig 34172 bp, 36 predicted proteins | sample MGYA00242762_ERZ504587 | MGnify/ENA primary metagenome ERZ504587 (study PRJEB26092, sample SAMD00036337) | human gut metagenome | host: Homo sapiens | study: EMG produced TPA metagenomics assembly of...
ATACGGAGCAAACCTGGATGTAACGGCCGCAGTCAATCCAGACGGAAGCTTACGTTGTGATCCTGCTGAACCGCGCAAAAGAGGATTCCGGCTGCTTCCTGCGTGTCAACGGACATATCATGCGTGTCGATCTTCCGGCAGAGACACTCAGCACGGTTGTAATCGAGAAATAAAAAGTAAAAATAAGAAAATGCCTTCTGTGCAGAATGGAAACAGTCTGCACAGAAGGCATTTTTGTAAGATACGATTTATTTTTGATCGGAATCGGAAGAATCTGAGTTTTTCTCTTCGGTCGAAGGCTTTGCCGGTGTATACGGCGCATCAACCGGAGACTCTTCCGTGGCCAGCTTTGTCAGCGCTTTGCGCAGCCGGTAGCCCGGGAAGTGGAAGACTTCGGCCTCGTTGATCTTCTTTTTCTGATATGGGATCGCCTGTCTCGTTTCCGGATCAATGTGGTCCATGTGGAAGTAAAACGCATCGTCATCCGGCAGGTGATGTTTTTCAAGACGACGGTTGGCGAAGTTGCGGCAGACCGTGCAGATAATGGCACAGACCGGAACGGCGATGATCATGCCAAAGACACCCCAGAAGCCGCCGCCGATCAGAATCGAGATGATGATAAGGAAGCTAGACACGCCGGTCGTCTCGCCGAGGATTTTCGGTCCTAAGAAGTTTCCGTCAAACTGCTGCAGGAGAACGACGAAAATCAGGAAATACAGTGCCTGCAGAGGGTCGATCAGAAGGATCAGCAGAAGACACGGAACGGCGCCGAGGAACGGGCCGAAAAACGGAATGATATTCGTCACACCGATGATTACGCTGACCAGCAGTGCGTACGGGGTGCCGATCAGGCTCGTCACAAGATAGCAGATGGCACCGATGATGATCGAATCGATGACTTTTCCAACGAGGAATCCGCTGAATTCCTGGTTCACATACTGGCAGTCGCGGATCACGGCATTTCCGTGATCCAGACCGAGCAGCGCGTAGACTGCTTTTTTCAGCTTGGCAATGTAGCTTTCCTTGTTGTACAGCATGTAGATCGCAACGATCGCGCCAAGCAGAATGTTTTTGAAAAACGTAACCATGTTGACGAGCTGTCCGGAGAGGTTCAGAAGGAACGTACGGAGCATCGGCATCAGGTCATTGGTCAGCCAGTTGGAAAGCTTTGCGGAGAACATGGAGATGTACTGGTCTGCCGTCTGCTGCATCTCCGGGTAATTCGCCAGCACTTTTGTGGCAAAATCCTGAATGTTGTTTGCGTAGTTGGAGAAGTTGGAGACAATGTTTGTGATACTTGAGAACAGCTCCGGGATCAGGGTCGCAATGAGTCCGTACAGCGCGAAAAGCATGGCGACGTACGTCAGAAGAATCAAAAGCGCCCGCACAAGCTTTTTGCAGCGTACCGACTGTGTTTTTCCGTGCCGGGCAAAGAGTCTGGCGATGATCCGCTGTTCTATGAAGTTAATGATCGGGCTGATCACATAGGCGAGAATCAGGGCTGCAATCAGGGGGGAGAGAATGTCGAGGACATTGTGAAAGGCGGTCCGCACAGAAGTCTGGTGGAAGAGCAGGTAGTAAAAAATCATGGACGCTGCAAGTACCAGAAAGGCAGTAACGCCGGCCCGGACATATTTTCGGTAACGATCCAGTTTCATAAAAATGTAAATCCCCTTTCGAATTTTATTAACCTCTATTATACACATGCAATCCCCAAAATACAACCGCAACCACACTTGCGGGAAAAAAAGGAAACTGCTATACTGGAAAAGCAGATTTAGAAAAAGGAGATAACAAATTTGAAGATAAAAATGCCGCCAAGCGTAAATATGGTAATCGATTCCCTGCATGCGAAAGGCTTCGAGGCGTACGCGGTCGGAGGCTGTGTGCGCGATACGATTCTTGCGCGGGAGCCGGACGACTGGGATATTACAACCTCTGCTTCCCCACAGCAGGTAAAAGAAATTTTTGACCGCACCGTGGATACGGGACTGGAGCACGGAACGGTAACAGTTCTGGCCGGAAGCGGCGCGCACGAGGTCACGACGTACCGCATCGACGGAGAGTATGAGGACGGCCGCCATCCGAAAGAAGTGGTCTTTACCTCCAGCCTTGCCGAGGATCTGCGCCGCCGTGATTTTACGATCAATGCGATGGCATACAACAACGAAGAGGGGCTTGTGGATCTGTTCGATGGAATCAGGGATTTACAGCGCAAAGTCATCCGCTGTGTCGGAAATCCGACCGAGCGGTTCAGTGAGGATGCACTGCGGATCCTGCGTGCCCTCCGCTTTTCCGCACAGCTCGGCTTCAAACTCGATCCGGCAACACTGGATGCCATCATAGCACTCGCGCCGACGCTTGAAAAAATCAGCGCCGAGCGGATCCGTGTGGAACTGAATAAACTGCTGATCTCGAAACGGCCGGAGTACATGGAGGCCGTCTATGAGGCGGGTATTACAAAAATTGTGCTGCCGGAGTTTGATGAACTGATGAAAACGCCGCAGAACAATCCGCACCACTGCTATAATGTCGGTGAGCACACGATTGCCGCTCTGCAGCACGTTCCGGCAGATCCGATTCTGCGCTGGACGATGCTGCTCCACGACATTGCAAAACCGGCGTGCCGCACAACGGATGAGGCCGGCATCGATCATTTTAAAGGCCACGCACCGGCGGGGGAGAAAATGGCGAAAGCGATTCTGCGCCGTCTGAAATTCGACAACGAAACCATCCGCCAGGTCGCAGCATTGATCCGCTGGCATGACTGCCGCATGGCTCCGGAGAAACCGGTGATCCGCCGTATTCTGAACAAACTCGGCCCGGAGCTGTTCGAAAAACTGATGATCGTGCAGGAAGCCGATACGATGGCCAAAAGCCTGTACCAGCGGGAGAAAACCCTGGAACGGATCGGAAAGGTAAGGGAGTGCGTCAGAGAAATTCTCGATAACGGCGACTGCTTTACGTTGAAAATGCTGGCCGTTTCCGGCAAAGATCTGATGGAACTCGGTGTCCCAAAAGGCCCGAAAATCGGCGAATGCCTGAACGCGGCGCTGGAAGAAGTGATGAAAGATCCGGCGAAGAATACAAAAGAATACCTGACAGAGTACGTAAAAACACTGCTGTAAAGCCAAAACGGCAAACAAAAGAGAGCCGGGGACAGAACAATCCGTCCCCGGCTCTCTTTTGTTTTTTGCTGGTTTTATGCGTTCAGATCACGCAGCAGATCCGCATACCAGCAGAACACATGGGCAATGCGGTACAGTTCGCTCTCCTTGGAGACGGTGCGCCACAGCTCTTTATAGCTGTGCAGCCACCGTTCGAGATCTCCGGCGAGTGCAAAACAGTCTTCTTTCTCCGGCAGAGTACCCTCGGAAAGAAGGGAAGCGCGCAGGAACGGCAGCAGGCGGTTCAGCACTTTCAGGCCGTCTGCGGCGAGCAGGTACGCATAGATCATCGGACGGTTCTCCGGGCGGACGGTGCCGGCTTTCTCGTACAGAACGGCGCAGAGCGCGTCGATTGAAGCATTTGCTGCATCCGCATCGCCTTCCGCGCAGGAGCGGAGCAGTTCGGCAGCCTCTTCTTTGTCCTGATGCAGTTCGAGTGCTTCCTGTACCATAACGGCAGTGCGCCACGGATACGCATCCTGATGGCAGAGAAGATCGAGCACGGAAACGAGTTTTCCGGAAGCATCACCAAATTCCAGCACGGAAATCTGGCGGTTGATTTCCTCCTCCGGCAGAATGTCTGCATTCCAGGAGAACGCCGCGCCGTAGATCATGCCGATGCGGGAGAAGTCCGGGTGATTGATGTGGCCGTAATCGCCCCAGTCAGTGTTCAGAAGTCCCATCGCATGGCATTCGTGGCCGTAGCGCGCCATTCTGGAAATGTTTTCATACGCCTCATGATACTTGTTGATGAGCTGGTTCCATCCCTGTACGCCCGGGCACACATACAGATGCTCGGCACCGGAATTGGCAAGGCGGGTCAGACGCTCCGATGAAACATTTGACGCATAATCCCAGTGGAGGCAGATCAGGTTCTTCGGCAGGAGATGATAAGCTTCCGGCTCCTGGCTGATGACATCACTCCAGAACATCGGCGTGCGGCCGGATTCAGTGATATAGTTGGCAAGCTCTGTCACAAACTCGGTGTAGATGACGGTGGTTCCCTTTTCCTCGGCGAGTGCGCGGGAAGCCCCTTTTCCAAGGTCAAACGTTTCATCCGCGCAGAGATTGAAATACTTCGAGGAGAAGAGCTGCATATATTCGGAAAGAATGTGTTTGGCAAGGGAGAGGCTCTCCGGGTTTGTGATATCAAGCGTATGGTGCGCCTGGCGGTCATAGAAGGAGAACGGAGCCGAAGCAGAGCCTTCCAGTTCGCACAGATGTGCATACGATTTCGTGCAGAGCAGCTTGTACAGATGGCCGAAGCTTGCAAGCGACGGAACGAGATCAATGCCAAGTCCCTTGCAGTAGCGGTCCAGCTCGAGGATGTCCTCTGCAGTGAGCGGCGTATCGTCGCGCCACATCTCGGTCAGATCGTCGAAGAGATAGCTGTGCTCGATGTAGAGCTGAAGCTGATTGATTTTATAGAAGCTCAAGGTGGCGGCAAGCTGTTTCAGATAGGAAAGCGTCGGAACACGTCCGCGGGTCGCATCGTGGTAGAAGCCGCGGTTTTCCATGGCCGGTTTGTCGGAGATCAGGACGGTTGGAAGAACAGCACCTGCCTGGCGGATCATCTGACGGAGTGTCTGCACGCCGTAGAGAACGCCGCTTTCCAGAGATCCGCAGATCGTGATGTTTTCCGGTGTGACAGCGAGGGTATAAGCCTCACGGGATAATTCCGGAGAGGCAGTCAGATAGATCAGGTGTGATCCCACCGGCTGATGACGGCGGCAGATGGCAGGACGGAATCCCGTCTGTGTCTCAATCTCCTGCTGCAGAAGCTGTGCGGCAGAAAAAAGCTCAGCCGGGCTCTCGGAATCGAGAAAAATGCGGCTGTCATAGTGAATTGTAAAGGTGCCCTCTCCGTAGGAAAGGGAAGATGGCTGTGGTAAGAAAATCATAAAAACCCTCCTTAAAATAAAATGATTTTAGAGAACCCCATAACAGGTGTTTTTCATCCTGTCAAGTTTGGAATATTTTACCATGCGGTGAAATTAAAAACAATAAAATAAGAGAAAAAGAAAACACTTTCAACATTGCTTTTGGGATGAAAGAAAAAACAGAAACCAGTATGCATGGCACAGGCGGATACGCATACATTGAATCGTGACCCCAAAAACGATCACAACAGGGAAAGGAGTCAGGCTCTTGTATGATTATGGATTGAGTGTGCTGTCCCATTACGGTCTTACGGCTTCCGGCACAATGCGGGTGCGGGGCGCTTTATTGTGCCACACCGAACAGGGGGATAAGCTGATCAGCGAGTTCGGGACGGCGGCAGAAAAACTGGAGCAGCGGTATCTTCTACAGTGCCGCATCACGGAGTCGGGGCTCCTGCGGTGCGATCAGATTCTGCGGAACGAAGAGGGAGCGCTTGCAACGCGCGGGGACGACGGAGGAACGTACATTGTGCGGAACTGGTACCGGGCCGGGAATGTGAGACGGGAAACAGTGAGGATCTTATCCGCGCCTCGGACGCGCTGGCGCGGCTACATACGGCAGCTCATCTGCCGGTGAAAATGGAATACCGGAGGGAATCCATCGTGGAGGAGTGCATCCGCCACAATGTGGAAATTCGAAAGATCCGAAAGTATTTGCAGACAAAAAAGAAGAAAAATGAGTTTGAAAAACTGCTGCTGGCAAGCGCCGGTCCGTATCTGGAACAGGGAGAGCGGGCGGCCGCGGAAATGAAAGCTTCTTCCTATGAAAAACTGCGGCAGCGGGCGGACGAAGAAGGCGCCGTCTGCCACGGGGAATTCAGCCAGCACAATATTCTGCTGGAAAACGGCAGAGGCGAAACGGCGGTCAATTTCGACAAGTGGAACTTCGATCTCCAGGTGGCAGATCTTGGCTATTTTATGCGGAAAATTCTGGAAAAACACGGCTGGAGCGAGCGCGCGGCAGAACGGATTTTAAACGCCTACAGCGCCAGACGGCCGCTCGATGAGGGGGAAATCGAGACACTCCGCCTCTATCTTTCCTATCCGTGGAAATACTGGAAACTGGCAAACCGCTACTACGGAAGCAGAAAATCGTGGATATCCGGGCGGAATACGGAGAAACTAAAAACACTCAATGCGCAGCAGGCAGACTGGCTGCGGTTTGTTAAGGGATCCTTCTTTTAACCGTGCGGTGGAAAAGAGTCTGTTTTGGGCAGAAATCGCCATAAAACCGCTGGTATGGGGGACTTTTTTCTTGACAAGAGAGACGCATTAGTATATAAATATATACAGCTACGCGAAAAAGCCGGTCAACGTAACAGACTGATCATCCGGAAGAAAAACAGCCGGCAGGCAGGTCGTGTGTATCAGCGGGCCCGCGTACCATGTAAAAAACAAATGTAAGATACAGGAGGAGTAAAACTCATGAACAAAACAGAATTAGTTGCAGCTATGGCTGAGCAGACAAATTTATCCAAAAAAGATGCAGAGGCTGCTTTAAAAGCATTTATCGATGTAGTATCTGAAGAATTAAAGAAAGGTGAGAAAGTTCAGCTGGTAGGCTTTGGTACCTTCGAAGTATCCGAAAGAGCAGCAAGAGAAGGAAGAAATCCGCAGACTGGCGAGACCATGGAAATCAAAGCTTCCAAAACTCCGAAATTCAAAGCAGGAAAAGCTTTAAAGGACATGATGAACTAAGTAAAAATCTATGCGCTTAGATAAATTTTTAAAAGTATCACGACTGATCAAGCGGCGTACCGTAGCCAATGAAGCCTGTGATGCAGGCCGTGTCCTCGTCAATGACAGACCGGCAAAAGCATCCGCACAGGTCAAGGCAGGAGATGTACTGGAAATTCAGTTCGGAAGTAAATCCGTCAGGTAGAAGTGCTGAATGTGCAGGAAACCGTGAAAAAAGAAGAAGCACAGGAGCTTTACCGCTACTTATAAGAAGTGCGGCAGGATTCATGTGCAGCGAATAAAAAGAGAAAACCTTCATATAATGGGTGTATAGACCATTGTATGGAGGTTTTTTGCATGGGGGAGATGAACGAACAGGTGCACCACCTTTTGCTGGAACAGCGGAAAACACTTTCTCTTGGCGGCGTGCAGGATGTGAAAAGCTTTGATGAGAACGAAGTTCTGCTCGTGACCGTCTGCGGTGTTCTTACCATCCGCGGAAAAGAGCTGCATGTGGGCCGCCTGGAGCTGGAAAAGGGAGAGGCGGATATCGAAGGCAGCATCGACAGCCTGGTCTATACGGAACATGGGCCGCTGCAGAAGAAGGGGTCTGCGCTTGCGCGGCTGTTCCGGTAAAAATGAGTGCGTATGTCAACCGGGAGCTGATTCTGCTCGCCTGTTCCATCTGGCAGGGGGCAGTCCTGGGGTTCTGGTACGATCTGATCAAGACAGCGCGGAAACTGATCCGCCACAGCCATGCGGCGGTATCTGCAGAGGACCTCTGCTACTGGATTGCGGCAGCGCTGTATCTGTTTGTACGGATTTACGGAGAGAACAGCGGCATTCTCCGCGGGTATCTGTTTGGCGGCATCCTTGGGGGCGCTGCATTGTACCACGCATCGTTTGGACGCTTTCTTCCGGAACTTCTGGCAAAGGGAATCAAAAAAGCAGGGCGAATCCTCGCTTTTCCAGGAAAATGGCTGGTAAAAAGTATGAAAAAACGGAGAAAAAGGTTGAAATTTCATGGGAAGAACGGTAAGATGTAACTACACATGTAAGAACAAAAGAAACAAGTCTGCGGACGAAAAACAACAGATAGTTTGGCTGCAGATGGTTGGAAAATAGAAAGCAAGGGTAAAGAAAAGAATGAAAGAAAGGGAAGAAAAGAATTCTGGCCGAAAGAAAAAAGTCAGAAAGAAGAGCCGTACAACAGAGTTCTCAATTACCATAGTCCTGTGCTGCCTGGTTGCAGTCCTTACCGTAAAGGGAATCAGCCTTCAGCAGAAGGTCAATGCAAATGCATCCCGTCTTTCCAGTCTGGACAGCCAGATTGAAGAGGAGAAGCAGCGCACCGATGATATTACCGCCTTGAAAGAATACATGCAGACCGATGAGTACATAGAAAAAACGGCAAGAGAAAAACTTGGCATGGTAAAGGATAATGAGATTTTATTTAAAGAATCCCAGTCGAAATAAACAAAACAGATAAAGAAAGGGCATGATTTCGCAGTCCCCTTTGAAGTCCAGAACAAAGAGAGGAGGAGCGGAACATGCCGGAGTGGATCATTGCCATGTTCCTGATCGGCGCATTGCTGTCAGCAGGGGACATGGCTAAAATTTTTTTGGAAGCCAGAAGAAGCCGCCGGGAAGCGGCCGTCTATGACAATCATCCGCAGAAACTGCAGATGGAGCACTACGCCGATTCGTTCCGCGTTCTGGCAGAGAGCTTTTACCAGATGCCGTCAAAAAGTGTGATGCCGGAGACGGGCCGGGTGGACAAGATTCTGGAAAAAGAACAGCAGGAAGTCTGTAGCCGCTGTGCGAAGGCGTCGTGGTGCTGGGAGCAGTACGGAAACCTGACGCGCGAGCGGTGCCAGGAACTTCTTCAGACAATCGCCGACGGGGATGAGGACGAGATCAGCCGTGCAAAAGGCGAATGGAACGCCTCCTGCCTGAACGGCTCCCGCTTTCTGGAACTGTTCTGGAACCGCTACCAGCAGGAACGCCAGACGGCGCTCTGGTCGGGGCGTGTGGCGGAGAGCCGCCGCGTGGTGGCAGAACAGTTAAGTGAAGTCGCCGGGATTATGGACCGCGCCGCGTGTGATCTGTACAGCCTCAACAGTCTGCCGGACGAGCTCTCGGAAAAAATCTGCCGCCAGATGAAGAAAAACGGGGCTTTCGTCCAGAAAATCTGGCTCCAGGAGCGGCCGAAAGAGCATTTACAGATCTATATGACGGTCAAAGCGGGCCGTCACTGCCGGATCACGCTTCGCCAGACGGCGGAACTGATCGGTTCCCTGTGCGGAATCCCGATGGTTGCGGTACGCGACGGGGCACAGGTCTTAAGCGGAGAATACCAGACGGTGCTGTTTCAGGAGGATGTGAAATTCCAGGTTCTCTACGGTGTGGGACGCATCACCAAGGAGCAGGAGAGTATCTCCGGGGACAATTACAGTGTGCTCTGCGAAAACGGCCAGTTTGTCCTCTGCCTGTCGGACGGCATGGGTTCCGGGATCGAGGCAAACAGGGAGAGCGAGACGGTGGTGGAGCTGTTTGAACAGTTCCTGCGCGCCGGATTCCCGCGGATCATGGCGGCACGGATGATCAATTCGATGCTTCTGCTGCAGCCAAAGGAAGGGATGTTTTCCACGTTTGATGTTGCTTCGATTAATCTCTACACAGGCGTCTGCAGCTTTTTGAAAGGAGGTGCATCGCGACGTTCCTTAGGCGGGATACGTGGGTAGAGGTTGTGGAGTCGACCAGTCTTGCCGCAGGTCTCGTTTCCCAGACGGATTTTGATACCACAACGAAAAAGCTGTACGACGGTGATTACCTTGTGATGATGACGGACGGAGTGCTGGACGCGCTGCCCGGGGACAGGACGGAGCAGATGAAGCAGCTTCTTCTCGAAGTGAAAAACAGCGAGCCGCGGGAATTTGCCCGGGAGCTTTTGGAACGCGTGCTGCGCCTCGGCGGCTGCCGCGCACGATGATATGACGGTTCTGGTCGCCAGAATCTGGAAAAAATAGGAGTAAAAACGAAGGATGCGAGAGAAAGTAAGAGCCTTTATGGAACAGTATCATATGGTAACGGCAGGCGAACGCGTGCTGCTCGGCCTCTCCGGCGGCGCGGATTCCGTCTGCCTGTTTCATCTGCTGCGGGAACTGCAGGAGCCGCTTGGCTTTTCGCTGCTGGCTGTCCACGTCAACCATAACCTGCGCGGCGCGGAAGCCGGGCGGGATGCGGCATTTGCAGAAAATCTGTGCCGGGAATATGATGTTCCGTTCTATCTCTATTCCTGTCCCGTGGAGAAGATCGCAAAAGAAAAGCATCTCTCGACGGAGGAGGCGGGACGCGCGGCGCGGCAGGAAGTTTTTGCAGCGTGCGCAAAGGAGCAGAGGGCAGAGAAAATTGCGCTCGCCCATCACCAGGATGACGTTGCGGAGACGATGCTGCATCACCTGGCACGGGGAACGTCGCTGGCCGGACTTGCTCCTTACGCCCCGTGCGGGGGAATGTGATCCGTCCGCTTCTCTGCGTCGGACGAAAAGAGATCCGGCAGGAACTGGAAAGCCGTAAGTGTTCCTGGTGTGAGGACAGCACGAATGCAGAGGATGCTTACACGAGGAACGGAATCCGCCACCATGTGCTGCCGTATCTGACCGAAGAGGTCAATCCGCGTGCCGCCGCGCATATGGCACAGACATCGCTGGACCTGCTGGAAACGGAGGAATATCTGGAGCAGCAGACGGATCAGCTGATGGAGCGGTATGCATCCGCAGAGAAAAATGCGGTTGTGCTGCGTGATGCGGTGAGCAGCGAAGCGCCTCTTCTGCAGCGCTACGTGATCCGGCGCGTTCTGGAACAGCTGGCGGGAAAACGGAAGGATCTTACCAGGGAGCATCTGGAATCTGTGCGGGAACTTTTTGAAAAGCAGGTCGGAAAAAGTGTCTGCCTGCCGTATGGAATCACCGCCGTGCGCAGATACGAGACGCTCCGCCTGGAAAAGCAGGGAGTGCATTTAAAAGAAGAACGGAAAAGGAAAAGCGGCGAAGAAGTTCCAATTCCGGTTCCGGCCGGGTGGGAAGAGGAAAAAAGTCTCGCATTTGCAGAAAATCCAGTCACGATTGTGAAAAAAACATCGGTTTTTCCCGAAAGAATTGAAGAAAAAAAGTATACGAAATGCTTTGACTGTGATAAAATAAAAGACGGTCTTGTCCTCCGCACGAGAAGAAGCGGAGATTATCTGAGAGTAACGCAAAAGGCGGGAAAAAGAAACTAAAAGATTATATGATTGATGCCAAGATACCGAAAGAGGAGCGGGATTCCATTCTGCTGCTCGCCGACGGACCGGAGATCTGGTGGGTCGTGGGGTATCGCAGAGGAGAGAGCGGCCGTGTCGGGGAAGACACGAAAGCAGTTCTGCAGATACAGATTGGCGTTGGTAAGGAGGAAAACAGATGAAAGAGACAATCAGAGTATTATTAAGCGAAGAAGAAGTAGACAGACGAATTAAAGAAGTAGCAGACCAGATCAACCGCGATTACGCAGGAAAAGAAGTGCACCTGATCTGCGTTTTAAAAGGCGGCGTATTCTTTATGTGCGAGCTGGCAAAACGCATCACAGTGCCGGTAAGCCTTGACTTTATGTCCGTATCAAGTTACGGAGATGACACCAAGTCCAGCGGAGTTGTCCGTATTGTAAAAGACCTGGATCAGCCGCTGGAAGGAAAAGATGTTCTGATCGTGGAGGATATCATCGATTCCGGAAGAACGCTTTACTATCTGATCGACATCCTGAAAAAGAGAAATCCGAAATCCGTACACCTGTGTACTCTGCTCGACAAGCCGGAGCGCAGAGTGCGCGATGTCAAAGTAGATTATACCTGCTTTAATATCCCGGACGAGTTCGTCGTAGGCTACGGTCTGGATTACGCACAGAAATATCGGAATCTTCCATACATCGGAGTAGTGGAGTTTCACGAAGACGAGGAGTAAAAAGAAAATATGAACAGACAGCGCAGTGGATTTGGACTCTACGCGGCGTTTATGGTGATTATCGTGCTTGCCATGTTCTATATCACCGGAAAAATCAGCGCAGGCAGCAGTCCAAGTCAGCAGAAATTTGAAACCGCCGTAAAAGACGGCAAAGTGACATCCGCGCAGATTGTCCAGAACAAAGAAGTGCCGACCGGCTCCGTCGTGGTACAGGAGCAGGGCGGTGACAGTTATACGGTCAATGTGACCGACGTAAACGCAGCTATCAGCCTTCTGGAGGATGCTGATGTAACGTACACCGTACAGAATGTCCAGAGAGACAGCATTTTCATGACGTCCGTCCTGCCGGCCCTGCTGCTCGGTATGATCCTTCTTTTCGGCATGTCGATGATGAACCGCTCCATGGGCGGCGGTGGAGGCGGCGGAAACAAAATGATGAATTTTGGAAAAAGCAACGCCCATATGTCCACCGACAAAGACAAAAAAGTCCTGTTCCGCGATGTTGCGGGCTTAAAAGAGGAAAAAGAAGACCTCGTTGAGGTGGTCGATTTCCTGAAAGCACCGGAGAAATATACACAGGTCGGCGCGAGAATCCCGAAAGGAGTTCTTCTTGTGGGCCCTCCTGGAACCGGTAAAACCCTTCTGGCGAAAGCTGTTGCAGGAGAGGCAGGCGTGCCGTTCTTCAGCATTTCCGGATCCGATTTCGTGGAAATGTTCGTCGCGTCGGCGCTTCCCGTGTCCGCGACCTGTTTGAGGAAGGAAAAAAACATGCGCCGTGCATCATCTTCATCGATGAGATCGACGCCGTGGCAAGACGAAGAGGCACCGGTATGGGCGGCGGCCACGATGAGAGAGAGCAGACATTAAACCAGCTTCTCGTTGAGATGGATGGTTTCGGCGTCAATGAGGGCATCATCGTGATGGCAGCGACGAACCGTGTCGATATCCTGGATCCGGCGATTCTCCGTCCGGGCCGTTTTGACCGCCGCGTGGTTGTAGGACCGCCGGATGTCATGGGCCGTGAGGAAATCCTGAAAGTCCATGCAAAGAACAAACCGCTGGCCGAGGATGTGGATCTGAAACAGATCGCGCAGACGACCGCAGGCTTCACCGGCGCAGAGCTGGAGAACCTGCTGAACGAGGCAGCAATCATGGCGGCAAAGGACCGCAGAAGATTTGTGCGCCAGGCCGATATCAAGTCTGCTTTCATCAAAGTGGGCATCGGTGCGGAGAAGCGCAGTAAAGTCATTTCGGATAAAGAAAAACGGATCACCGCATACCATGAGACAGGCCATGCGATCCTGTTCCATATGCTGCCGGATATGGAGGCGGTTTACACGATCTCCATTATCCCGACAGGTCCTGGCGCAGCGGGCTACACGATGCCGCAGCCGGAGAATGACGATATGTTCCAGACGAGAGGCAAAATGATGCAGTACATCACCGTATGCCTCGGCGGCCGTGTGGCAGAGGAGCTGATCTTCGACGATATCACAACGGGCGCATCCCAGGATATCAAACAGGCGACGGCTACCGCCCGTTCCATGATTACGAAGTACGGTATGTCTGAGAACCTCGGTCTTGTTGCATACGATTCCGACTCGGATGAGGTCTTCATCGGCCGCGACTGGGGCCATACGAAGAGCTACAGCGAGAATGTAGCCGCAGCCATCGACGAGGAAGTCCGCCAGATGATCGAGAAATGCCACGATCAGGCGAAACAGATTATTCTGGAGCATTCCTATGTGCTGCATGAGTGTGCAAAGCAGCTGATGGAAAAAGAGAAGCTGAGCCGTGCTGAATTCGAAGCCATTTTTGAGCAGGAAGCACAGATGACAGGAACAGCACCGGAAGTTTCTGGAGAAATCTGATATCTTTTTATTTGCAATAGAAAACCTGCAGAGAACAAAAAAGTTTTTTGCAGGTTTTTTTCTGCGATTTTACGGGCGTTTGTGCAAATTAAAACAGAAAATCCGAAACGCCGGAAAAATTCATCGTTATTTTGAATAAGAATCAAATGAAAAAAATCGCGATTTGTGCAGACTTTTCGAGGGACGTATGGTACTATAATAACTGTAAAAACCCCCCAATACATTATATAGTTTTTGCTACACCCCATAAGAGAAATACCTTCTCCAAAAGAGCCAGCGTACCCCGCTGGCTCTTTTACTATATAAAAATCCAATAAACACAATCGTTACATGTGTTCAGAAAAAGGTTGTATTACATGGCAGTGTGGGGTAAAATATAAGGAATGAATGATTGAGAAAGACAGAGGCGTTAGTTCATGGATAAAACAAGAATGCAGCAGTATATGTCACAGATGCGGGCGATGTTCAACAAGCATGCGCTCTACAGCGATGAATCCCCGCAGTATCAGATTCCGTTTGAGCCGAACCCGGGCGACACGGTGAAGATCCGGTTCCGTACCCTGAAAAATAATGTAGATGCGGTTTATTTCATCAGCGGTTCCACCCGTGCACAGATGCAGGTCGGTTTGGTCCGGAACGGTTTTGATTATTACGAGATCGAGATTCCGGTCGGAAATGAGCCGATCCGCTATTTTTTTGAGATTCAGGCAGGCCGCGTGGTCTGTTATTACAACAAGCTCGGTGTCACAAGAGAGCTGCAGGAGATGTACTCTTTCGGCATTATCCCGGGCTTCCATACGCCGGACTGGGCGAAGGGCGCTGTCATGTATCAGATTTTTGTGGACCGCTTCTGCAACGGAGATCCGTCCAACGATGTGCTGACGGGAGAGTACAGCTACATCGGTGAGCAGGTCAACAAGGTGGATGACTGGAACCGCTTCCCGGAGCAGATGGATGTCCGCAATTTCTACGGCGGCGATCTGCAGGGCGTCATTGACAAGATGGATTATCTGCAGGATCTCGGTGTGCAGGTCATTTATCTGAATCCGGTGTTTGTTTCGCCGTCGAACCATAAGTATGATATTCAGGATTATGACTATATTGATCCGCATTTCGGAAAGATTGTCTCCGACGAAGGCGATCTGCTCTGGCCGGGCGACAAGGACAATACGCGGGCAACGCGGTATATTGACCGTGTGACGAACAAGGCGAACCTGGAGGCGAGCAATGAACTGTTTATCCACCTGGTGGAGGAGGCGCACAAGCGCGGCATGAAGGTGATTCTGGACGGCGTTTTCAACCACTGTGGTTCGTTTAACAAGTGGCTGGACCGCGAGCGGATTTATGAGGCCGGAAAGGGCTATGAGCCGGGCGCGTATGTGGCGCAGGACAGTCCGTATCACACGTTTTTTAAGTTTTATAATGAGCATAACTGGCCGTACAATGAGTTTTATGACGGCTGGTGGGGCCATGATACGCTGCCGAAGCTGAACTACGAGGGTTCGGAGAAGCTGATGGAGGATATTATGCGCATCGGCGCGAAGTGGGTTTCTCCGCCGTTTAATGCGGACGGCTGGCGGCTGGATGTGGCCGCAGACTTAGGACACAGCCCGGAGTTTAACCACAAGTTCTGGAAGGAGTTCCGGCGCGTTGTGAAGGAGGCGAATCCGGAGGCGATTATTCTGGCGGAGCACTACGGCGATGCGATGAGCTGGCTGCAGGGCGACGAGTGGGATACGGTGATGAACTATGATGCGTTTATGGAGCCGGTTTCCTGGTTCCTCACGGGTATGGAGAAGCACAGTGATGAGTTTAACCAGGGGCTTCTCGGAAACAGTGAGAGTTTTATCGGGCGATGACGTATCATATGCCGGCGTTTTATGCGCTTCGCTGTATACGGCGATGAATGAGCTGGATAATCATGATCATTCGCGGTTCCTCACGAGAACGAATCATCGTGTGGGGCGTGTGGCGAATGTTGGGCCGTATGCGGCTGCGGAGAATACGAATAAGGCGGTGCTGCGCGAGGCGGTTGTGATTCAGATGACGTGGCCGGGGGCGCCGACGCTGTATTATGGGGATGAGGCCGGCCAGGTTGGGTTTACGGATCCGGATAACCGGAGGACGTATCCCTGGGGACAGGAGGATCAGGAGCTGATCCGATTCTATAAAGAAATGATTGCGGTGCATCGGAGATTTCCGGTGCTGGCGATGGGATCGCTGAAATTTTTGTACCATGATTATAATGTGCTTTCTTATGGACGGTTTAATCAGGAGGAGCAGGTGATTGTGATAATTAATAACCGGAATGAGAGGGTGCATGTGGAGATTCCGGTGTGGCTTACCGGGATTAACCGGAGTTCGGTGGCGAAGCTGACGCAGGTGTTTGCGACGGATGCGGTGGGATTTTCTTCGGAGGAGAAAGAAATCGAGGCACCGGCGGGCATACTGGAGATGGATTTGCTGCCGTTATCGGGAGTGGTACTGCATAGATGCGAGGAGTGACGGACGCTCGCCGCCGCATCACGCAAGACCGAACGGGCGGCGGCGAGGCTGGTAGTGGGGACGGGAGATTGAAAAATAGAAATGGAAAAAGAGCTCCGATTCGTATGAATCAGAGCTCTTAATCGTGCCGCAAACCGGGATCGAACCGGTACGGGTATCACTACCCACGGGATTTTAAGTCCCGGGCGTCTGCCAGTTCCGCCACTGCGGCATATGGACGGAGATGGATTCGAACCATCGAAGCAATTTGCAGCAGATTTACAGTCTGTCCCCTTTGGCCACTCGGGAATCCGTCCATGTATTTTGTTTTGTGTCAGAATGATTCCGACATTGAATGATTATACTGGATGTGGAGGGAAAATGCAAGGGTTTTTTGAAAAAAATAGAAAAAAGTTGAAAGGGGGGAGCAGGTCGGGTATAATATCAAATATATGGGCTTCTATATTGAGTAAAAATGGAGGATATAGGGTAAGTATGATTAAGATTAAGGATTATGTCCGGGTGGGGTCGCTGGAGGAGGCGTATGAGCTGAATCAGAAGAGAAGCGCCTGTATCCTGGGTGGGATGCTCTGGACGAAGATGGGGCAGAGGCAGGTGCAGACGGCGATTGATTTGTCCGGGCTGGGACTGGATCAGATTGAAGAGTCCGAGGAGGAGTTTTCGATTGGATGTATGGTGACGCTGCGGCAGATGGAGGAGCATGAGGGGCTGAATGCTTATACCGACGGTGCGGCACGGGAGAGTGTGCGGAGTATTGTCGGGGTGCAGTTCCGGAATCTGGCTACGGTGGGAGGCAGTATTTTCGGCAGATTTGGATTTTCGGATGTGCTGACGCTGTTTCTGGCGCTGGATACGGAGGTGGAGCTGGTTCATGCGGGACGGATGCCGCTGGCGGAGTTTGCCTGTTCAAAGAGAGACAGGGATGTGCTGGTAAGGCTGATTGTGAAGAAGCATGAGGGTGTTACGGTTTATCAGAGTCATCGAAATTCCAGAACGGATTTCCCGGTGCTGACGTGTGCGGTGCGGGTGGAAGACGGAAAAGGATGTGCGGTGCTTGGGGCAAGACCGGCGAAGGCGGCACGTGTAGAGCTTCCGGCGGAGCTGGCGGAAAAGCTGGCGGCTGGAAAGGCATCTGCGGAGGAGCTGAAGGCGGCGGCTTCGGAGATTTCTGATCAGTTTACATATGGCAGTAATATGCGCGGAAGTGCAGGGTATCGTCATCATCTGGGACGGGTGCTGCTGCGCAGATGTATGGAAGAAATTCAGAAGAAGGAGGAGCAGTGATGAAGATTTCGATGATCTTAAATGGAAAGAAGACGGAAGCGGAAATTGATGCAGACATGCTCCTGATCGATTTTGTGAGAAGCCAGGGATGCTACAGTGTGAAGCGCGGCTGTGAGACGTCGAACTGCGGGCTGTGTACGGTTTTTCTGGAGGGAAAACCGGTGCTGTCGTGTTCGGTGCTTGCGGCGCGGGCGAATGGATGTAAGGTGGATACGCTGGAAGGCCTGCAGGAGGAAGCAGAAGAATTTGGTTCCTTTATTGCCGGACAGGGCGCCGAGCAGTGCGGGTTCTGCAATCCGGGGATGATTATGAATGCGATTGCGCTGTTCCGGGAAAATCCGGATCCGAGTGAGGAAGAAATTAAAGAATATCTGGCGGGAAATCTCTGCCGCTGTTCCGGATATGAAGGACAGCTTCGGGGAATTTTGAATTTCCTTGCTGGAAAAAGCAGCAGGGAGGTGCGTCATGAGCAGAGAAAATCATATCTATGAACCGGACTGGTCGGGAAGAACCGATCAGCTCTGCAGTGTGAATAAGCCGGTGATCAAAAAGGATGCCCTCGCGCTGGTAACCGGAAAGCCGGTTTATGTAGATGATCTGGCACCGAAGGATTGTCTGATTGTCAAGGTACTGCGGAGTCCGTATGCCAATGCAATCGTAAAATCCGTGAAAAAGACGGCAGCAGAGCGTGTTCCGGGCATTGAGGCGATTTATACCTGGGAGGATGTGCCGAAACAGCGTTTTACAATGGCAGGACAGACCTACCCGGAACCAAGCCCGTATGACCGTCTGATCCTCGATCAGCATGTGCGCTACGTGGGAGATCCGGTGGCGATTATTGCCGGAAAAGATGAAAAATGCGTGGACCGTGCGCGGAAGCTCCTGAAAGTAGAGTACGAAGTGCTTCCGGCCATTCTGGATTTTCATCAGTCCAAGGATAATGAACTGCTGGTGCATCCGGAGGAAAGCTGGAAATCGCTCTGTCCGGTCGGTGCGGACAATCAGAGAAATCTCTGTGCAAGTGCGGAAGATCACAACGGAGATGTGGAAGCCGTGCTCGCAGAGTGCGATGAGGTCGTAGAGCATACGTATCATGTACGTGCAGCCCAGCAGGCGATGATGGAGACGTTCCGGACATACTGCTTTATGGATACCTACGGACGGCTGAATGTGCTGAGCTCGACCAGATCGTTTACCATGCGCGCCGCATTCTGTCCAATGCACTCGGCATTCCGAAATCGAAGATCCGTGTTTCCAAGCCGAGAATCGGCGGCGGATTCGGAGCGAAACAGACGGTGGTTGCCGAAATTCCCGGCGTTTGTAACCTGGAAAACCGGAAAACCGTCGAAAATGATCTTTACGAGAGAAGAGTCCCAGACAGCATCCACACCGCGCCATGAGATGGAAGTAACGATCCGCCTCGGTGCGATGAAGGACGGAAGAATCCGTGCGATCGATCTGTATACACTTTCCAACACGGGTGCATACGGCGAGCATGGACCGACAACGGTCGGCCTTTCCGGCCACAAATCGATTCCGATGTATGGATCTCTTGAGGCTTACCGGTTTGCGTATGATGTTGTGTATTCCAACGTAATGTCAGCCGGTGCTTACCGCGGATACGGTGCGACGCAGGGTATCTTTGCCGTAGAATCTGCTGTCAGTGAGATGGCAGCGCGTCTTGGCATCGATCCGATCCGGATCCGGGAGCAGAACATGGTCCGTGAGGGACAGTTCATCCGGCTTACTATGGCGAAACGGCAAACAGCTGTGCGCTTGACCAGTGCGTGGAGCGTGCGAAAGAGATGATCGGCTGGGATGAGAAATATCCGTGCCGTGATATGGGAAATGGAAAGGTGCGCAGCGTCGGCATTGCGATGGCGATGCAGGGCTCCTGTATTTCCAATCTCGATGTCGGATCGGCAACGATCAAAGTCAACGACGACGGCGGCTACACGATGCTGATCGCAGCGGCCGATATGGGAACCGGCTGCGATACGATTCTGTCCCAGATGGCGGCAGAGTGTCTGGAGTGTGATGTGGATGACATTACCGTTGTCGGCGCAGATACCGATACGTCCCCGTATGACTCCGGTTCCTATGCATCGAGTACGACGTATATTACCGGAAAAGCGGTGGAAAAAGCCTGCATGACGCTTCGGAAACGAATCTGTGCCCTGGCGGCAGAGCGGATGAACGTGCCGGAAGATGAGACAGAATTTACCGGTACCGGCGTCGTGCATGAAAAGAGCGGAAGCAGCATGACGATGGAAGAAATCGCAACAGCGGCCATGTGCAATAACGGCATCGCGCTGGAAGCGACGGAAAGCAACTGCTCTCCGGTATCGCCGCCGCCTTATATGGCTGGTGCGGTCGAGATCGAGCTGGATAAAGAGACCGGCGAGGTCAGGATTCTCGATTATGCCGCCGTTGTCGACTGCGGAACCGTCATCAACCCGAACCTTGCGCGCGTACAGGTCGAGGGCGGTCTGGTGCAGGGCATCGGCATGACGCTGTTTGAAAATATCCAGTACACGGACAAGGGTCAGATGATCAATAATTCGTTTATGCAGTATAAAGTGCCGACCCGCTCGATATGGGCAAGCTGCGCGTCGAGTTTCGGAGCAGCTACGAGCCGACCGGTCCGTTCGGTGCAAAATCGATCGGCGAGATCGTCATCAACACACCGGCTCCGGCGCTGGCACATGCAATCTACAATGCGACGGGTCTGTGGTTCCGCGAACTGCCGATCACGAGCGAGCAGATTGCAATGGGAATTGCGGAAAAAGAATGCGAGTAACGATACTTTATCTGGCAGCCGGGAACAGCAGACGGTTCGGGGAAAATAAGCTGCTCTATCCGCTGGATGGAAAGGCGGTGTACCGCCATCTGCTGGACCGGCTGGCCCAAATTGCCGGAAGGCATGAGAACTGGGAACTGCTGGTTGTGACGCAGTATGAAAGGATTCTGGAGGAGCTTGCGCCGCTGGTAAAAGCCGGGCGTCTGCAGACGGTGTTTTCGCCGGACAGCGAAAAAGGAATTTCCTATACAATCCGCGCGGGAATCGAGGCGGCGGAGAAGCAAAATGCCGATGCCTGTGCGTGTTTTGCGGCGGATCAGCCGTACCTGAAGGAAGAGACGGCGGAGCGCTTTCTGGAATCCATGGAGATGCAGAAGGCTCCACTTGGCTGCGTTTTCTGCGGCGGCGAGAGCGGCAATCCGGCGTGGTTTTCAAAACCTTATTTTTCAGAACTAAAAGAACTTTCCGGCGACCGCGGCGGGAAAAGGTGCTGAAACGGCACTGGGAATCGGTAATTCCGTTCCTGGTCGAAGCCGCGTGGGAATTAAAGGATCTGGACCGGAAAGAGGATCTCTGCTGCAGAGACACCGGCGGCTGCATGAATAAAATTTGAGACAGTGCGAAATTTGATGGATTTGGACTTGCATTTCCAGTGAGAAGTAAGTACAATGGGTATAATAAAAATTCGGGAGGCTTCAAAAAAATGCAGTTATTGGAAGACAGAATCCGCAAAGACGGAAAAGTACGCGAGGGAAATGTCCTGAAGGTGGACAGCTTTTTAAATCATCAGATGGACGTCAATCTGTTCCGGGAAATCGGAAAAGAGTTTCAGCGTCGTTTTGCGGGAGAGGAGATCACGAAAATCCTGACCATCGAGGCATCTGGAATCGGAATTGCCTGTGTTGTGGCTGAAATTTTTAATGTTCCGGTTGTGTTTGCAAAGAAAACACAGACCAAAAATATCGCCGGCGATGTTTATACCACAAAAGTAGAATCTTTCACCCATGGAAGAGTTTATGATATCATTGTTTCCAAAGAATTTCTGGGAAAAGGAGACAAAGTTCTCCTGATCGATGATTTCCTGGCAAACGGAAAAGCGCTGGAAGGACTGGCAACCCTGGTACAGGATTCCGGTGCAGAGCTCGTAGGAGCAGGCGTTGTCATCGAAAAAGGTTTCCAGATCGGAGGAAAACTGCTGCGTGACCGCGGCATTCATCTGGAATCTCTTGCCATCGTCGATGGTATGGATGATAAAACCGGGGAAATTACCTTCCGGAAACAGTAAGGAGGCGTCAAAATGGCAAATCTGATTGCAAGAATTGCCGTTCTTCTGGTTCTGGCGGCCGCAGGAATGGTGCTGGCCGACAGAAAAGAAAAAATTGATCTCAGTGTGTCACTGCTGCTGTTTCTGGCGGCAATCAATGTGACCTCTTTTTTCAGCCTGAAAGATAACAGGATTGTAGTTGTTATGATTCTGACGGTATATTTTCTGTTGTATGCAGGCGCAAAAGAGTTGCTGCGGAGACGGGCAGAGAAAAAAAGAAAATGAATGCAAACCGAACATCCGGCTGCGAGCACCCATGCAAAAGTGCCGGTCGGATGTTTTTGAATTTTTCTGTAAATTCAAGCCCTCCGGGCAGGATCGCACTGCGGCGGAGGGGGAATTATGTCGCTGAAGCGACCCGCCGCCGGCGGAGAATCCTGAAAATTACCAAAATAAGGAGAACCGATATGAGACTGCTGCTGGCAGAAGATGAAAAAGAGATGGCGCACGCGCTGGAAGCAGTGTTTACACATAACCATTATTCTGTAGATGTTGTTTATAATGGAATTGATGCTGCGGACTGGGCAGAGAGCGGAAACTATGACGGCATGATCCTGGATATTATGATGCCGGGAAAAAGCGGGCTGGAGGTCTTAAGAGAGTGGACGGAGAGCATTCATCACCAGATTGAGCGTCTGAACAGTCTTGTAACACAGCTTCTGACGCTTGCAAAAATGGAGGAAGGTGGCGGAGAACTGGAGCTGAAAACATGGAATGCGTCAGAAACCATCATGGATGCCGTAACGTCCTTTGAAGCCTCTGCGGTTACGAAACAGATCGCGTTGCAGAGCGATATTGCAGAAGAAGTCCATATGGAAGGGGATGCCGCAAGAATTCACCAGCTCGTTTCTCTTCTTGTGGATAACGCCGTTAAATACACTCCGGAGGGTGGAAAAATCCACATTTTCTGGCGAAAAAACGGCAAAAAAGCAGAATTTTCGGTGCAGAATACCTGCGATACCCTGCCGGAAGGTGATCTCAACCGCCTCTTTGGCCGCTTCTACCGTGCGGATGCGTCGCGGGCCAGGGGAAAGCGGCGGCTATGGAATCGGCCTTTCCGTGGCTGCTGCAATTGTAAAGGCACATAAGGGAAAAATCACCGCAGAGCGGACACGAGATGGCATCTGTTTTAAAGCAGTCTTTCCGGCAAAAGGATGAAAGAAACAAAATTCCGGAAAAACGGAAAAATGACGGCAGGGCAGGAAAGGCAGACACACAAAAAAGCAGAAATCAAAAGCTTCCATGAGAGAAAAAACAACAGAAAACAAAAGGAGGAATATATGATGTTTGATTGTGGTTTACAAAACATTTTCCAGCTGAAAAGCGGACAGTCCCGTTCTATTAACTGGGAAAACCGGAATGGAGAAAAAGGAAAAGGCGGCATGGCATCCAGCGATCTTGGTCCGTCCAGAAAAGGTTCCCCGTGTATCCCGAAAATAGAAGCAGGAGAGACCGTAACACTTGGTGAGATCCAGGGAGAAGGCATCATTCAGCACATCTGGATTACCGTCACAGACCGTACCAGTGAACGTAACCGTTATGTTCTGCGGGATCTTGTTCTGCGCATGTACTGGGACGATGAAGAATTCCCATCCGTTGAATGCCCGCTTGGCGATTTCTTCTGCTGCGGTTTCGGTGTTTCCTACCAGGTAAACTCAGTCCCGATTGCTGTCAACCCGACCCGCGGTTTCAACAGCTATTTCCCGATGCCGTTCCGTAAAAACGCCCGTATTACCATTGAAAATCAGTGTGATGAGCCGATTCCGGCCTTCTTTTATCAGATCGACTATTGCCTGACAACGGTTCCGGAGGATGCTGCCTATTTCCATGCCCAGTGGCGTCGTCAGCGCATAACGGAAAAGGCAAAAGACTACGTTGTCCTCGACAACATCAAAGGGAAAGGCCAGTACGTTGGAACGTATCTTGCACTGACCAGCCTCGAACGCTACTGGTACGGAGAAGGTGAGATGAAATTCTACATCGATGGAGACAAGGATTATCCAACCATCTGCGGAACCGGAACAGAAGATTACTTCGGTGGTGCCTGGAGCTTTGCAACACAGCAAAATGGCCAAACCGTTGAAAATCAGTACTGCACTCCGTATCTTGGATATCCTTACTACTCTACCCACGATACCTTCCTTCATAATGATTACCACAATGATGATCAGATGCCACAGCGCAGCTTCTACCGCTGGCACCTTCTTGATCCTATCCTTTTTGAGAAGGATCTTAAGGTAACCCTTCAGCAGATTGGCGTCAGTCACGGAGGCCTCTTTGAACGTCAGGATGATGTCGCTACCACAGCTTACTGGTACCAGACGCATCCTCATGTACCATTCGCGCCACTCATGTCTAGAAAAGAGCGCTGGCCAAGATGATTTTTGACGCTTTTCCTATTTTATATGTTTCATGACGTTGCATATCGGCTGCAAGAGTCCGTTCCGAACAAATCCGCTTCCAACGAATTTGTCCGGAAAAGGGCTCTTTCTTTTTTATATGGTATTCAAAAAGCGATCCGGATTACAGAGGTCCGTCTTTTCACAAACCTTTCACATTTTCCGTCCATTCTTTAAGGTTCCTTTAAAGTTTCCTCATTATACTTAAAAGTGTAAAAAACATTTCCGGAAGTAAATCAAACGAAAGGATCAATCGATTATAATGCAAAGCCAACAGATTCCCATGACCTTCCAACGGTATGAAACAAAATACATGCTTTCCCCGATCATGGCTCGCAAGCTTCGCAAGAGCCTTCCGGGTCATCTGCAGATGGATGAATACGGCCTTGATACCATCTGCAGCCTCTATTACGATACCCCGGATCACCAGCTCATCCGCCGTTCGCTGGAAAAACCCGTCTACAAAGAAAAACTGCGACTCCGCAGTTATGGTCCGGTCAAAGAGACCAGCCCCATATACGTAGAACTAAAGAAAAAATATGAAGGAATCGTCTACAAACGTCGCGAGCGCATGATATTATCAGAAGCGGTTCCCTATCTTGCGGGAAAATCAGAACCGGGCTTCGACAGCCAGATTCTCCACGAAATCACTTGGTTTCGCAACTACTACCGGGGGCTTGCTCCCGCTATGTACATCGCCTACGACCGCATCGCCTGCTTCGGCACGGAAGACAGGAACTTTCGTGTTACCTTCGACACCAATATCCGATGGCGTACCGACAATCTGTGTCTTGACGGTCCAACGGAAGGAACCAGGCTTTTAGAACCAGGCTGGTATCTCATGGAGGTGAAAACACCAGGTGCTGTGCCCCTATGGTTCAGCAAAATTCTGGATGATCTTGCAATCTATCCGGCATCATTTTCTAAATACGGCTTTGCTATCAGATCGAAAATCAGAAAGCATCAGAAGAAAAAGCTTTCATACCATTCACAGATATCCGGCAAACCGTATCAAAAACAGCATTCCGTTAGCTGAATCAGGTAAGTCCTCTGCGGCCATTGCGAAAAGCAAGAAGCAGTGGGTGGACTCACAGCTTGCGAAAAGCCTTTTTCAAACATAATCTGCTTCACAAAAAAGAAAATGTAACTATTCAGAGCCATGCAAAATAGAAGCAACATCGCGATGTAGCGTAAGCGGAATCGAGATGGGGCTCTGAATAGACAAGAAAATAAAAAAATTCTGGGAGGAATTTGCTATGCTTAACACAATATTCAGTTCCGTTTTTACAGAAACAACCGCCGCCTTCACCTTTGGTCAGTTCTTTGCCTGCACAGCAGTGTCTCTGATTCAGGGACTGTTGATCGCTGCTGTTTACAGGTACAAAAGCGAATGCACCAAAAGCCTTGCTGTCACGCTTGTTCTGATGCCTGTGATCGTACAGATGGTGATCATGCTCGTCAATGGAAATCTTGGAACCGGAGTCCCTTGATTATACCAGTGTTTTTGACGATATCTTTGCCAGGTATCTGACCCGTTGCGAGCTTGTACAGGCAAAAACCACGAATATGGGAAGTCTTTTCAAGCTGGAGTATCGCATCGTATTCCGCGAGGAAGGCGAAGAGAAAAACATGATTGACCAGCTCCGCTGCAGAAACGGAAACCTTGAAATCCTGTGCAGTCGTGCGCAGACCGGAAGGGAGGAATTATAATGAATCGAAACAGAAAGAAAAAAAACAGAAAAAAAGAGACCGGCGCAGTCGTCAGCCTGCTTCTTGCATCATCGCTGGCCTTCGGCGGATGCGGCACAGCAGTGACATCTTCCAGCTCTGTAAATGCCGAATCTGCCCGTACAGAGTCAACCGGCGAAACATCTGCCGACAACGCGGATACCACATCAGAGAGCACAGATTCGGAAAATGCAATGGAAAGTGCTTCCGATATTAATTTTGATCTGGAACTGACCGAATCCACTATCGACACCGAATTCACAGACCGTGAGAAGAGCGGAAGCTACAAAGCGTCGGAAGCCGTAAAAATTACACTTAATAAGACGACAGCTACCGTCTCCGGCAGCGGAGTCAAAGCAGATGGCAGCACAATTACCATCACGGAAGAAGGCGTTTACATCGTAAGCGGAACACTTGAGGATGGCCAGATTATCGTAGACGCATCCGATTCCGACAAGGTTCAGATCGTACTCGATGGAGTCCATATCAACTGTAAGACGAATGCTGCCATCTACGTTCGCGAAGCGGACAAAGTTTTCATCACGCTTGCTGAAAACAGCAGCAACACGCTTGGCGGTGGAAACGAGTACACTCAGATTGACGACAACACGGTAGACGGCGTTATCTTCTCCAAATCAAATCTTGTCTGCAACGGGACAGGAAGTCTGACCATCGAGGCAGACTACAAGCACGGGATTGTATCCAAAGATGACCTTGTGATTACCGGCGGAACCTACAAAATCGCCGCTGCGGACAACGGGATCACAGCCAAAGATCAGATTAAAATTCTGAACGGAAGCTTTGACATTGATGCTGCAAACAGTGCGGTCAAAGCGAAGAATACGGATGACGCAGAGCTTGGAAATATCTATATTGCTGGTGGGATTTTTACGATCGAGGCGGAACAGGATGGATTCCATGCAACCGGCAGCATCGTTGTCGATGATGGAACCATCACCGTAAACTCTGGTGACGACGGTTTCCATGCGGAGCTCGACACCGTCATCCATGGCGGAACGATCCTTGTTGAAAAAAGCAACGAAGGCCTGGAAGGAAAACGCGTCGTGGTCAATGGTGGTGACATTACCGTAAATGCCAGCGACGATGGCGCCAATGCGGCCGGTTCCGGTGACGATGACAGCAATGCCGCAAGCTCAAACAACGATAGCAGTGCTGCCGTAAACTCCGGTGATGATAGCAGCATATCCGGTGCGGCAGACGGAAAGGAACCTCCGCAAATGCCGCCTGATACAGAAAACGGCAGCGATATGCAGCCATCGCAGGACTTCGATCCGGAGAACGCTCCGTCTGGCGGAAATGCGCCGCAGAACTTCGATCCGGGGAATGCTCCGTCTGACGGCGATGCTCCACAGAAGATGCAGGGAGGCCCCGGCGGCGGAGGCAACTCTGAGCTTTACATTAAAATTACCGGCGGAACCCTGACTGTATCCGCCGATGGTGATGGTCTTGATTCCAACGGCGGTCTTCTCGTGACCGGCGGAACTACGATCGTGTACGGGCCGACCAGCGATGGTGACAGTGCCCTCGATTACGACGGAAGTGCAATTGTGACCGGCGGAACCTTAGCTGCTATCGGCAGTGCCGGCATGACGGAAAGCTTCGACGAAGCTTCCACCCAGCCCGTTATCACCTATTACTGTACGGAAACCCAGTCCGCTGACACTATCATCACACTGACAGACAGCGATGGAAGTGCCCTCTTCACGGTCACACCCGAAAAAGCCTACGCCAGCATCGTTTTGACCTGCCCAGAAATGAAACTGGACGCAACGTATACTCTGGCTGCCGGTACCGACAACGAAGAGATCACCCTCACGGACATCATCACCACCGCCGGAACCCGGTCTGTTAAAACGATGAGCGATCCCGAAGGTGGAAAAATGCCAAATAACAGCGACAACAAAGGAACTCCGCCTTCAAAACCAAGCGACACGGCTGAGTGAACCGTTATAGTTCATTCAGCACCGGAACATTTGCTGTTCCGGTGCGTAAGAAAGTGATTCTACTCATGATTCTACCGTGGCTGTCTTCCTACTTCCAATTTGCCGTATTCTGTGCTAAAATAACCTCACAAGAAAAGAGGTAGAAAAATCATGTATGATAAACTGACCGAAAACGATATTAAAAAAATGCAGGAAGAAATCGACTACCGCAAACTGGTTGTCCGTCCAAAAGAACTCGAGGCTGTAAAAGAAGCCCGTGCCCAGGGCGATCTCAGCGAAAACTTTGAGTACAAAGCTGCCAAACAGGACAAAAACCGCAACGAAAGCCGCATCCGCTATCTGGAAAAAATGATCAAAACCGCTCACGTTATTTCAGATACCTCAAAGGACGATGAAGTCGGCATCAACAATACCGTCCAGGTTACATCGAAGAAGATGATGAGACAGAAACCTACAAACTTGTCACCACCGTTCGTGGTAATTCTCTCAAAGGATACGTCAGTATCGACTCGCCATTAGGAAAAGCCATTCTGGGTCATAAAGTCGGCGACCGCGTCACTGTAAAAGTAAGCGATGCTATAGTTATGATCTCATCATCAAATCCATCGAAAACACTGCGGATACCGATGATGAACTCCGCAGCTATTAAAGGACAGAAAGAAAGGAAAATACCAGTCATGGAAAAATTGCAAGCTTTACGATCGACCATATCAAACTTAAACCAGGCATTTACGTTTCAAGAAAAGACCACGTAGGTGACAGCATCATCACCACCTTCGACCTGAGAATGACCTCCCCAAACGATGAGCCGTCATGAACACCGCTGAAGTCCACACCATCGAGCACCTCGGAGCCACCTTCCTCCGTAACCATGAGCAGTGGAAAGACAAAACCGTATACTTCGGTCCAATGGGCTGCCGCACCGGTTTCTACCTGCTGCTGGCAGGAGACTACACCTCCAGAGACATCGTCCCGCTCGTCACCGAAATGTATGAATTCATCCGCGATTTCAAAGGCGAAGTTCCGGGCGCATCTCCGAAAGACTGCGGAAACTACCTGGATATGAACCTCCCCATGGCCAACTACCTCGGCAAAAAATACCTGGATGAAGTCCTGTACGGAATCGACGACTCCCGTCTCGTCTATCCAGAATAAACCATAAAAAATAACACAGGGGGAAAACAAAACATGAGAACCATGGAAAACGAAAATCTGCGCGTGCAGATCAGCGATCACGGCGCAGAACTTAGCAGCATCTACGATAAAGCGGCTGACCGTGAGGCAGTCTGGATCGGCGATCGGCCTTCTGGAACCGCCACGCACCGGTCCTGTTCCCGTTCGTCGGAAAAGTAAACGGCGGCTTCTACACCCATAAAGGAGTCAAATACCCGATGGGTCAGCATGGCTTCGCCCGCGACAACGAATTCGAGTGCATCGAAAACACCGAAAACAAAACCGTACACCGCCTGGTATCGACCGAAGAAACCCAAAAAGTCTACCCGTTCGATTTTGCCTTCACCGTAACCCAGGAACTCTCCGGCAGAACCCTGACCATAACCTGGAACGTAGAAAACACCGGTGATGATGACATGTACTTCTCCGTCGGCGGACATCCTGCATTCATGATTCCGGAACAGTATGACATCGTCTTCAACAAAGGCCTGGAAAACCACACCGAGACCGAACTCGAATACGTCCTGATCGACCCGGAAACAGCAGGCGTCGATGCCGCACATCCGAGAAAACTGAAACTTCAGGACGGCAGAATCCCGTACACCAGAACCCTTTTCGACGAGGACGCCTGATCTTCGACAATACCCAGGTCGAGCGCGTCGGCGTAGAAGTGGATGGAAAACCGTACGTCACTCTCACCTGCAAAGGCTTCCCGAGCGTCGGCGTATGGTCCAAGCCAAAAGCAGATGCCCCGTTCGTGTGCCTCGAGCCATGGATCGGCCGCTGCGACAACGTCGGCTTTGACGGCGAATTAAAAGACAAATACGGCGAACAGCACCTGAAAGCCGGGGAAACCTTCCAGGCAGGCTACACCATCACCATCGGAGAATAAGGACCCGAAAAAAAAGAAAAACCTCCGAAGTACAGCGAAAAGAACACGATTCCTGTACTTCGGGGGTTGAAATTTTACGGTTTCTTTACTATAATTAGCATCAAACCCAAAAAACGCATGTAGTTCATCATGCACAGAAGAAAAAACAGGAGGGAACGTTCTTGAAAAGAGAAACGGTTATCGTACTTGATTTTGGCGGTCAGTACAATCAGTTAATTGCAAGACGTGTACGTGAGTGCAACGTTTACTGTGAGATTTATTCTTACAAAACAGACATCGAAAAGATCAAAGAAATTCAGCCGAAAGGTATTATCTTCACCGGCGGCCCGAACAGCGCATATCTGCCGGATTCCCCGACTTATACAAAAGAAATTTTTGAACTTGGAATCCCGATCCTCGGCATCTGCTACGGATCACAGCTGATGATGCATCTGCTCGGCGGAAAAGTAGAAGTAGCACCGGTCAGAGAATATGGAAAAATTGAGGTAACTGTAGATACCAGTTCCGCACTGTTTGAGAACGTATCCGAAAAAACCATCTGCTGGATGAGCCACAACGACTACATCTCCAAAGCAGCTCCGGGATTCGAAATCATCGCCCATACGGATGACTGTCCGGTAGCAGCCGTTGCAAACGTAGAGAAAAACCTCTATGCAACCCAGTTTCATCCAGAAGTTCTGCACACCAAAGAAGGAAAGAAAATGCTTTCCAACTTTGTATACAATGTCTGCCGCTGCGCCGGCGACTGGCACATGGACTCCTTCGTAGAAGAATCCATCAAAGCTATCCGCGAAAAAGTAGGCGACGGAAAAGTCCTCTGCGCACTGTCCGGCGGAGTCGATTCCTCCGTAGCAGCTGTTATGCTTTCCAAAGCAGTCGGAAACCAGCTGACCTGCGTATTCGTAGATCACGGCCTGCTGCGTAAAAACGAGGGCGATGAAGTAGAAGCAGTCTTCGGACCGGACGGCCCATACGACCTGAATTTCATCCGCGTTAACGCACAGGAGCGTTTCTATGCAAAATTAAAAGGCGTAGAAGAGCCGGAGAGAAAACGTAAAATCATCGGCGAAGAGTTCATCCGCGTCTTCGAAGAAGAAGCAAAGAAAATTGGTGCTGTAGACTTCCTGGTACAGGGAACCATCTACCAGACGTTGTAGAGAGCGGCGTCGGCGGAGAATCCACCGTCATCAAATCCCATCATAACGTCGGAGGACTGCCGGACTACGTAGATTTCAAAGAAATCATCGAGCCGCTGCGCAACCTCTTCAAAGACGAAGTAAGAAAAGCCGGCCTTGAGCTCGGCATCCCGGAATACCTCGTATTCCGTCAGCCATTCCCGGGCCGGGACTTGGCATCCGTATCATCGGCGAAGTAACCGCCGAGAAAGTCAAAATGGTACAGGACGCCGACGCGATCTGGCGCGAAGAAATCGACAAAGCCGGAATCGCCCACGAAATCGGCCAGTACTTCGCAGCCTTGACCAACATGCGCTCCGTCGGAGTCATGGGAGATGAAAGAACCTACGATTACGCCATCGCCCTCCGCGCCGTCACCACCACCGATTTCATGACAGCCGAAAGCGCAGAAATTCCGTGGGATGTCATCGGAAAAACAACGAGCAGAATTGTAAATGAAGTAAAACACATCAATCGCGTTATGTATGATTGCACAGGAAAACCACCGGCAACCATCGAGTTTGAATAATGAGCAAAATCCCAGAAATCCTTTATTTACAAGGGTTTCCGGGATTTTATTTTTGTCCGTGATGCTACGGTGATGTTAATGGGGAGAAAGTGTCTTATTTTTGGGGATTTTTTGTTATTATATGATACTGTACGTTTCATACGCTTTTATCTTCTGCATTATCATTTGTGGCTCTTACTTCATTGAGAGCGTCAGCAAGCTTCCTGTCTTTTCCTGGATACAAATGAGCATAAACTTTCCAGGTTGTTTCCGGTGATTCATGTCCAAGCCGGTCCGAAATCTCTTTGATAGAAAACTTCATGTCAATCAGCATACTTGCGTGGGAATGGCGAAGATCATGGATCCTGATCTCCGGAAGACCAGATCTGGCAGTTGCACGTTTAAATTCTGACCGCATACCGGATTTCTGAAAATAGAAGATACGCTCATCTGGTTCTATAGCCATGCTGGCAACATAATCCTGAAGCTCTTTATATAGAGATTGCGGAATGTTCACGACACGTTTGCTCTTTTCGGTTTTGGGTGTCTGGAAGTATTGCTCGCCTTTTATAACCACAAAGTTCTTGTTAATTGATATGGAGCAGTCCGGCAGGATATCCGCCGGAGTAATAGCCAGAACTTCTGCAGATCGGAGTCCTCCATAGAACATGAGCTGAACGCCATCCGGTACGCACTTTTCTTTTCAAAGGTAAGGAAGTAGTCAAATTGCTCTCTGGTCCAGATGTTCATTTCATCTGCACTGCTTTTCCCGATCGCACCAGCTGCAAGGCATGGATTGCTCCGGAGCTTATAGTATTTGACAGCATAATTCATGATAGCAGACATCTGGTTATTGATGGTCTTCAGATACGTCTGAGAATAAGGATTTCCCTTATCGTCCCTGTAATTAATCATGGCATCTTGCCACCGATGGATCACGATCGGAGTAATGTCACCGATCTTCATATCTTTAAAGAATGGCAGCAGTTTCATGTCTATCAGATACTGCTTGTTTTCCAAAGTGGTCAGTTTCAGCCGGGAGCTGCAGTCTGACATATAATTCTTGATCAGAGCAGAAAACAGGATATCTGGATCCTTGGCTCCCTGCGCCAGAAAGTCACGTTCCCATTCTATAGCCTCTTTTTGGTAGAAAACCCCCTTTTGCATTTGTGCTGACGCTTGCCAAGCCAATCATCATAGTAGAAGTTGGCGTACCATTTTGTCTTTCCATCTTTGGTAAAATACTTATAAGCGGCATCTGAATCCTCCATTACTAAACAAATGTAATCAACAAATGTTTGACAAAAATGTTGAATATAGATATAATGTACTTAACAAGAGAACCGTTGGTCAGTGCACACCTGACCGCCGGATAGAGTAGTAACTAAAAATAGCGCCTTACTTTACCAGAGCAGGGGCGCTATTTTTATGCATTAAATTGATAACAAGAGTTACAACTGCACAAAGCATAATTACAAAAGTAAATAAATCACCATATGTAACCATCAGCACCAGCCTCCTTTCACCAAAGTGTCCGGCGGCTGACATAACACCCCAACGGTTCCCCAGTTAAATATACTATTCTGTTTTTTCTTCTTCCATCTTCTCCATCATTCCCAAAAAGATACGTTTTCCCTTCTTGGATAACTGACGGTACCGCAGGATGATATCCTGTTCGTCTTCTGAAGCAATGGCACAGCTGTATTCAGAATTACCCACAAGGTAATCCATAGAGGTGTCGAGGGCTTTTGACAGGCTTGCAGTGCATCTATTCCAGGAACAGTCTTTCCGGCCAGAATGTCACAGCAGGTTTCCTCTGTCAGCGTTGATTTTTTGATCAGGTCCGGAAGGCTCATCTGCAACTGAGCCAAACGGGCTTTTATTCTTGCCTGCACTGCGGAAACTTCTTTCGGATCCGCAACAGCATATCTTGAAGTAGTCCGGCCAAGAATGTAATCTGCTGGCACACCGAAGCATGCAGCACTGCGATTAACAAATTCTGTTGACGGGAAAGAGTAACCTCTTTCGACATTCGATACTACTTGGCCAGAAAAACCTATTGCTTTTCCAAGTTCGGACTGACGCAGATTAGCCTCAGCCCGCAATTCTTTTATTCGTTCACCAATTGTCATAAAAACTATTCCTCTTATTAATATCTGCCACCGCGTTGGATTCCAATATCAGAAATCTTATCGTTATCAATTATGAAACCTATATCTTCTGATACCTTATATGAAACCGACTTGCCTGAATTCGGTTCTGGCTTTGGAATTATTTTTCCACAAAATTCAGCACCTTCAAATAGTACGACTACGGATACTGCGCTACTGTCAATAGAAGAAATAGTACTTTCGATATCCTCTGGATCAGCAGCTTCAATCTGGGCATTGTACATCTCAACCAGTTTCTTTTGAGCGTCGGTAGCAGTGGTGTCATCATAGCCTACCTGTACTGAAAAATATTTGGAATCATACGCTGAAAATAAATTCGAAATTGTATCACCAATTTTTATGCCACGAAATGTTTTGCTATCAGGATAAGCAGAGGCCATTATATGATCTTCTGAATCAGGTATCTCAATAGGAGCGTCATTTTTATCGTATAACTATAAATGAGCAAATCCAAAATATTGCACAAAAGAAAAGACACCCTCTGTAGAAGGATGTATAATTGAAGTACCAACAAACAACATACTCACTCAAACAAGGGGGTGTCCGTTGCAAACAGTATACATCATTCCAAACATATTTACAATTACCTGAAAGCAT
>ENA-OQCX01000175-OQCX01000175.1-human-gut-metagenome-genome-assembly--contig:-NODE-175-length-34153-cov-7.595104_pt1 | contig 34153 bp, 33 predicted proteins | sample MGYA00242762_ERZ504587 | MGnify/ENA primary metagenome ERZ504587 (study PRJEB26092, sample SAMD00036337) | human gut metagenome | host: Homo sapiens | study: EMG produced TPA metagenomics assembly of...
GGGAGAATAAGTTCAATCTTTATTTGAACTATTTCGTATTATCAGGGGAAGGATGTCATAGACTTGTTATCGATCCGTGCGTTCGAACGGGATGGAGGAAGGATGATGCAGGACTCTTACCGGAAGCGTAGGAATTATTCGCACTATTTTCGTACCGGATGTGATTATTATCTCAATGAGCGGACAGTTTGGGGAGTCTCATTGGGTGGAAACTTTTCCCGGCAAAGGGAAAATGCAGGCATGTTTACGGAAATCCGAGAAACCGGAGTTGCGGGAAATACTTACAGCCATGCGGAGCAAAACCGGAATAATGTTTCTGCCGGAACCAGTATGGTGCACAAGCTGAAAAGAGAAGGGGGAGAACTCAGCGCTTCTTTTGATTATTTCCATTACTACCGTGTTGGAAACCAGTTGATGGATAGTTTTAAGCCCGATACATTGAAAGGGGATATGAAGGGAAATACCGACTTATATGTCGGACAGATAGATGCGGTTTATCCATTGAGTGAGGTTTGGAAGTTACAGGCCGGAGTCAAAACCTCATTTGTTACGATAGACAATACGGCAGGTTATATGCGTCCGTCGGTTTCCGGCTGGCTGCCGGACGGGGCACTTGGTTCCCGATTCGTATATGATGAGAATATCAATGCCTCTTATCTACAAGTCGGCTATGAGAAAGACCGCTTGAAAATCTCAGCGGGTCTAAGGTTGGAACATACCCATGTACACGGGGATTTTGGAGGAAATACACAACAGAAAGACTCTTCGTTTACAACGAATTACTTCCATTTGTTTCCTACTATTGCTTTGCAATACGGTTTGACTTCGGAACATCTGTTTCAGCTTTCGTATGGCAGGCGTATTACCCGCCCCAATTATGGTGATTTGAATCCTTTTACCTATATATTTGATGACTATACCCATGAAGGGGGAAATACGAAGCTGCATCCTTCTTTCTCTGATAATATAGAGTTGGGGTATGTGTATCGTGACTGGTTTCAGACAGTGCTCTTTTTCTCGCATACAGATGATGCTATCATGAAGAGCTATCGCGAACAGGAGGGGCGGCGTATCTATGTAATGCCCCAGAATCTGTCTTCCTATGTACAGACGGGTATGCGTGTACATGCCGCCAACCTCTCACCTGTTTCTTTTTGGAAGGTGAATCTGACCGCTATCGGTATTTATAATAATTATGGTTGGACGGAGCAAGGGCAGAAAATGAAAAACCGTATGTTTACCCCGATATTCGGCTGCATGAACCAGTTTGCTTTCACTTCCGTATGGTCGGCCGAACTTTCGGCAAATTATAATGGACGAATGGCCTACGGACAAGCCACAGTACATCCGGCGCTGGAAGTGAATGTCGGCATCCAAAAGAAGATGTTCCGTAACAGATGCACCGTTACCTTGTTTGCCAAGGATGTATTCAACACCAATTATCAAAAAGTAGATATTCAATCTCCCGGTGTGCAGGCGTTTGTTGACGAACGGCACAACAAACGTGTGCTGGGTATTGCTTTCGCCTGGCGTTTTCAAAAAGGCAGCGAGACAAAAGAAAGCAGAAGGAAAAAAGAAATAGATGAAACAAAAAGAGTAAATTTGTAACTGTTATGGGCAGACTGTGGAACAAGTGGCTGGTGCCGGCATTATTTGCCGTGATTCTTTTTCTGTGTATTCGTGTGGCGAATGATATTCCGAAACATGAATACTATTGGGAAAGTAATGAGTGGAATTTCATGCTGAAGGATATGCTTGTGGTACTCTTCATGTCTTATCCTATCTTTTTTCTATTGAAGTATTGGCTTCGTTTGTGCCGGAAGCGGAAGTTGGTATGGTGGCAGGAATACGGGGTAGTTGTCCTGACGGTTCCCGTCTGGTGTCTTCTGACGATGTGGGTCATCCGCTTTTTGATGGGGGTAAGTCTTGATTTATACGATGTGCCTGTTCCGGCCATAGTCAGTATGTTGCTTGGCGGCTTCTTTTATATATTCTTGCGTAATCAGATGATACAGAAGGAAAATGAAGCTCAACGCCTGCAGTTGGAGAAGATAAAAAATGACCAGCTCCAGACAGAACTGAAATTCCTTAAAGCGCAATATCATCCACACTTTCTTTTTAATGTACTCAATACGGTTTATTTTCAGATAGATGAGAATAATGAGGCTCCGCGGCATACTCTTGAGCAATTGTCCGATTTGCTTCGTTACCAATTATACAATGATGGGGAGAAAGTGCAAGTCCGTGTGGAAGTGGAATATCTGAAACAATACATCAGCCTATGTAAACTTCGTGCTACGAAGCGGCTGCAGTTGCAGGTGCATTTCGATGAAATGGAGGCGCAGGTTGAGATTTATCCATTGTTGTTTGTACCGTTGGTGGAGAATGCTTTCAAATATGTGGGAGGGAACTATTTTATAGCTATGGATATGTGTCTGAAAGAAGGCAAGTTGTGTTTTAGTATTGAAAATTCTATACCGGAACCATTAGTGCACCAGAAAGGAAAACATGGAATCGGCATAGAAAATCTGAGGCGCAGGCTGGAGCTGCTATATCCGGAGCGTCATACGCTGGACATAAATAGAGGAGATACTTTGTTTAGAGTAAAACTTGTGATAGAATTATAGGATGAAACAGGTAAAATGTGTAATAACCGATGACGAGCCTACTGCATGTGAAGGATTGCAACGCTATGTGGAAAAGGTGGATTTCCTTTCTTTAATGGGTGTATGTGAAGATACTATGCAGTTGAACACTCTTTTGCAGACTGAGCAGCCGGACTTGTTGTTTCTGGATATTGAAATGCCTTATCTTTCGGGGCTTGAACTCTTGGCATCTCTTGCCCATCCGCCTCATGTGATTATCACTTCCGCTTATGAGCAGTATGCATTGAAAGGTTATGAACTTGATGTTACGGACTATCTGTTGAAACCGATTTCGTTTGACCGGTTCCTGAAAGCGGTGAATAAAGTACATGGTCTTTTGCAGCAGGAGAAATGGCCGGATGAAGCTAATAATTTTATATTTGTCCGTTCAGACCGTCAGATGCATAAGGTGTTGTTTAAGGATATTCTGGTGGTGGAGGGGCTGGAAAATTACGTCTGTATTTATACGGAAAGCACAAAGCTGCTTGTACGTTCTACCATGAAGCGTATGATAGAGGCTCTTCCTGGTGGAGTATTTCAGCAAGTCCATAAATCATATCTGATAAATTTGGAAAAGATTGAGATGATAGATGGCAATCGGATTATAGTTGGGAGGCATACTGTTCCGGTGGCACGTAATTTCCGCGAGGAGGTGTTTGCACGTATTTTGAAGAATACTTTGTAGTTGCGCAGGAGAAGCTTGTCATGATAAAACTCCGGGCACGAATTACATGGATTTCACGTTTTTTGCTAACCGCAACTGTGAAATTCATGTAATTCGTGCCCGAAAGAAAGTGTCAAAGGCGTATTGCTGCACGTGACTATTATGGCCTTAGTCTATTATTTCAAATCCCGTATACGGAACCAATGCCTTTGGTATGCGGATTCCTTCTGGAGTCTGGTTGTTTTCCAGCAAGGCGGCAACAATGCGTGGCAGAGCGAGTGCGGAACCGTTCAGCGTATGGCAAAGCTCTGTTTTCTTTTCTGCCGTACGGTAGCGGCATTTCAGACGGTTGGCTTGATAAGTGTCAAAATTAGAGACGGAACTTACTTCCAGCCAGCGTTTCTGTGCTTCGGAATACACCTCAAAGTCAAAACAGAGGGCAGCCGTGAAGCTCATATCGCCACCGCAAAGGCGCAGGATGCGGTAGGGGAGTTCCAGCTTTTGAAGCAAACCTTCCACGTGGTCCAACATCTCCTGGTGGGATTGTTTGCTGTGTTCCGGTTTGTCGATGCGTACCAGTTCCACTTTGGAGAATTCGTGCAGGCGGTTCAAGCCACGTACGTCTTTCCCGTATGAACCGGCTTCACGGCGGAAACATTGTGTGTATGCACAGTTCTTGATGGGCAACTGCTTTTCGTCCAGAATCACATCACGGTAGATGTTGGTTACGGGGACTTCGGCGGTAGGAATCAAGTAGAGGTCGTCCACTTCGCAATGATACATTTGCCCTTCCTTGTCAGGCAGCTGTCCCGTGCCGTAGCCGGAAGCGGCGTTCACCACTGTGGGCGGCATTATTTCCGTATAGCCGGATTTGCGTGCTTCGTCCAGGAAGAAGTTGATGAGTGCGCGTTGCAGTTGTGCGCCTTTGCCTTTGTATACGGGGAAGCCGGCACCGGTAATCTTGACACCCAGGTCAAAGTCTATCAAGTCATATTTCTTGGCCAGTTCCAGTGGGGCAGGGCGTCTTTGGGCAGCTCGGTTTCCATACCACCTATTTTCTCTACTACATTGTCGTCGGCACCTACGCTTCAGGCACGCTGTCGTAGGGAACGTTGGGGATGGTATAAAGCAAAGTCTGCAAATCGTTGGCAGCCTGGTCCATATTGGCTTGCAAGTCCTTGTTGACTTCTTTCAGCTCGGCCACGCGGCTTTTGGCGGCTTCTGCTTCTTCTTTCTTGCCCTCCTTCATCAGTTGTCCGATGGATTTGGAGAGTGAGTTGGCTTCTGCCAGGTTTTTATCTAGGATGGTTTGATTGGCTTTTCTTTTGTCATTGAAGTCCAGCACTTGTGCAATGGTTTCTTTTGCATTCTTGAAGTGCTTCTTTTCCAGTCCGCGGAGAACCGCGTCGGTGTTTTCTGTAATTTGTTTGATGGTAAGCATATCTTATACTTGTTTTTATGTTATTCGGTTTTGTGAGTGCAAAGATATGGAAAAAACAAATAAAGTGTTGCTTTTGACATAAAAGAAAGGGATGCAACCTATTCGGATTGCATCCCTTTTCCTTATTTCTTGTTCGGAAACTTATGCTTCTGCATTTTCTGCAGGGATAACAGAAACTGAACGTCTGTCTTCCTTGCCCACTTTGAACTGTACAGTTCCGTCTACTAAAGCGAAAAGAGTGTGGTCTTTTCCCATACCGATGTTATTACCCGGGTGGAATTCAGTACCTCTTTGACGAACGATGATGTTACCTGCTTTGCAAGCTTCGCCACCAAATATCTTAACGCCTAATCTCTTGCTCTGTGATTCGCGGCCGTTCTTAGAACTACCGACACCTTTTTTATGTGCCATTTCTTCTTACTGTTTTAATTGATTAAGCTACTACTTCTGTAATTGTTAACTCTGTGAATTGTTGACGGTGACCGTTCAACTTACGATAACCTTTTCTTCTTTTCTTGTGGAAAACAAGAACTTTATCGCCTTTTACCATGTTTGATACGACCTGGCAAACAACCTTTGCACCCTCTACTGTGGGAGCACCTACGGTGATGTTGCCGTCTTTGTCTACCAAAAGAACCTTGTCAAACTCTACTGTTGCACCGTTTTCTGCATTCTGGATGTGGTGTACAAACAGCTTTTTGCCAGCTTCTGCTTTGAATTGCTGACCGTTGATTTCTACAATTGCGTACATTTCTTATATATAATGTATAAGTTAGCTCCGTCGGGTGGTCTCTAATCACTTAGAAAGCACTTGGTCGAACCCGGTGCGGAATAATCGGGCACAAAAGTACTCTTTTTATTCTAAATGGACAAATGTTCTTTTGCTTTTTTGTTCTTTTAATGCAGATTGTACTTTTAGATTATTGGAGAAAAACTGTTTCATCAAGGAGAAACAGTCCGTGTAGGGATGGTTTCTGTTACAAAATGAATTTCAGAACATAGATACCGGCCAGCATCAGCGCCATTACAAGACACGCGAATATGACGAGTAGCACAAGACTGTAAGTCAGCATGAGGATAGTGCGCCAAAAGCTTCTCCACCAGGTGCAGCGGTACAATTGTTTGTAATCCCAACAGAATAGGACGAAAATAAGCCATAAAGGCAGCTCATACAAATCGTCTACCTTTGCGTACCCGTTGAAAGGCAGCACGATGATGCTCAGCAGGAGTATCTGGCAAGCTATGTAGGCTTGTATGAACACATGCTCCGTGGTATTGTAGTTTAACTTATATTTCCGGCGTCGGAAGGCAAGTTGGGTGGCAAGTGCAAACAAAGGCAGTGTGGCAATGATGCGGAATGCCTTGTTTCCGTGTCCCCAGCTCTTCATCAGATTCCATACTTTCATTAGGAAAGGAGAGTTCTGGAAGACTTTTTCCAGTCTGTCTCCCACTTCCGAGGTGTCGTTTACAAATTCATCGATGAGGTCGCCATCATCGCTGTTCTGTTCGGATACCTGTGTGGCAGAAGTGGAGTCGTTCTTCTCTTCCAGTTTGTTCAAGCTTTTCTCCAGGCTTTTTATAGTGATGGCGAGGGCTCGCTTTTCCTCTTTGCTATAGGTTTTCTCCATCTTTTTGGTAAGCTTCTCTTTAGCGGCAATGATTTCTTCTTTGTCTGTCTGCTCTGTCTTTTCCGTCTTTTCTTTTTTGCTCAGAGCTTCCGGGTCTACCAGTTGTACAGCCATGATATAAAGGGCTGCAAGAATGAAGAGTGTCTGGAACGGGCGAAAATACTCTACACGCTTACCGCCGATGAAGTCTCTAATCATGTATCCCGGACGGTAGAGGAGTTCCAGAAGGGTACGTCCAAAGCCATTATCTATATTGAAGAAGCCTCCGGCAATGTTTTTAAGCGCGTTGCTCAACCGATAGCGTGGAGTGTTACGGCTTTGTCCGCAACGGTTACAGTAGTTGCCGGTATAGGTGGTGCCACAATTCAGGCAGGTGCAGGTTTCGTTGCCAGCGGGAGGAGTTTTTCTCCCTTGTATCAGCTTGATGTGAAATGCGCGTAAGCGTACTGCGCAGGGGTGCCACCATGAGTCGATGAAAGTTTTTGCTTTGTTGGGTAGTATCCTTCTTTTTTGGAGGATACCCCACAATGTCAGTATGAAAACAACCGGGAAGAAGTTGCTGTCGTCGGTCATGTCCAGCTCTTCAATAGCCAGCCAGAAGAGTGTCACTAGAAGGAGGATTTGCCAGACGCTTATCCTTTTCTGTTTCCGGGGAGAAGTGGCATGCGCATTTTCCGGCCGGATGGGATTTTCAATCTTGAATATGGAAGGATGCTCCTCCTGAACTGCCAGCAGTTCTTCCAAGGTGTTCATTATTTTCCGGTGTGGGTACTTCTCCAATTCTTTGGCAGTGGTTACTCCGTGGGTGACTCCAGCAAAGTCTACTCCGGCCGCTTGGGCTGTTTCCGCATCTACCGTGCTGTCGCCTATATAGAGGGTCTCGGCTTTGCTGACATGTAGCCGCTTAATGGCAAGGAGTAGCCCTTCGGGAGATGGCTTGGCGGCTTTCACGTCTTCACCACCCACGATGATGTCCATAAAATCTTCAGGAAAATGCTGGTTGAGGAGTTCCTTGATGCGGAATCGGTATTTGGTCGAGATGATTCCGATGCGGGCGCCGGAGTCCTTCAGTGCAGTCAGTACGGACTTGGTTTCCAGGAAAAGCACCGTGTTGACAGTCATATGCGTATCGGCCTCTTTTCGGTATTCTGCCTTGAATCCTGCCAGTTGTCCGGCATCTGTCACGCCGGTGAGGATGGAAAAAGAGTCTTCCAGAGTCTTGCCGATAGTACGTTTGATGTCGTCATCCGTCACCTCTGTATATCCGTGACGGGTCAGTACGTTGTGGAAACAAGTGACGATTCCGCGGGAAGAATCAGCAAGCGTATAATCAAAGTCGAAAAGATAGGTCGTGTAATTCATTGTGACTTTTTGTGACAAAGATAGTGTAAAGTATATTTTTACAAAATAAAAAAGAGGATTAATCGGAATTTTGTATTACTTTTGTTTGCATGAATTCTGTAGAAAAGTGACAAGATGTGTAAGTGTTTTATCCGGTTAGGTTGTTATACTATACACGTTAACCCTATAATGTTATGAATTTGATAAAATCTTGTTGTTTGTTTGTGGTCTTTTCATCCTTTCTGGCATGCACCTCGCAGGTGTCGGATGTGAAGAGTGTGTCTTATACAGAGTTTGTGAATCCCTTTATCGGTACAGATTTTACTGGAAACACCTATCCGGGTGCCCAGGCGCCGTTTGGCATGGTGCAGCTCAGTCCTGACAACGGACTGCCGGGCTGGGACCGTATTTCCGGATATTTTTATCCGGACAGTACCATTGCAGGCTTCAGCATACCCATCTCTCCGGAACCGGCGCTGGTGACTTGTATGACATCTCTTTTATGCCGGTGACATTGCCTTATAAGGAGGCGGAAGCTCCGCTCGGCATTCACTCTTTGTTCTCTCATTCGGAAGAGTCGGCAAGCGCTGGATATTATCAGGTGCGTCTGAAAGATTATAATATAAATGTAGAGTTGACGGCCACCGAGCGTTGTGGCATTCAGCGGTATACTTTCCCAAAAGCCGATGCTGCCGTTTTCCTGAATTTGCGGAAAGCCATGAATTGGGATTTTACCAATGATTCTCACATAGAAGCCGTCGATTCGGTAACGGTGCAAGGTTACCGTTACTCTGACGGTTGGGCACGCGACCAGCGCCTCTACTTCCGTACACGTTTCTCCAAACCGTTTGCTGCGATGCAGCTCGATACAGCTGCCATAGAGAAAGAAGGCAAGCGGATAGGGACATCTGTCATTGCACGATTCGACTTTCAGACTAAGGAAGGAGACAGATTCTTGTCAGTACTGCCATCTCCGGTGTAAGTATGGAAGGGGCGGCACGTAATCTGGCAGCAGAAGTACCTGATGATGATTTCGACAAATACCTGGCTGCTGTGCAGGATGATTGGAACGAACAATTGTCCCGGATAGAAATAAAATGCGATGACCGCGATGAGAAAGTCAAGTTCTATACAGCTTTATATCATTCGATGATTGCTCCTACCATTTACAGTGATGTGGACGGCGCCTATTACGGTCCCGACAAGCAAGTGCACCGGTAGAGGGCTGGACAAATTACAGTACTTTCTCCTTGTGGGACACTTACCGTGCGGCTCATCCTCTCTATACTTTTATTGAGCCGGAACGGGTGAATGATATGGTGAAGTCCTTCCTCGCCTTCTTCGAACAGAACGGCCGCCTTCCCGTATGGAATTTTCAGGGGGGCGAGACAGATATGATGATAGGTTACCACTCTGTGCCGGTTATTGTAGATGCCTATCTGAAAGGTATTGGGGACTTCGATGCGAAAAAGGCCTTGGAGCTTGTGTAGCTACTGCCAATATCGATTCCTATCGTGGCATTGGGTTATATAAGAAATATGGCTATGTTCCTTATAATGTGACGGATCAGTATAATTCGGAAAACTGGTCACTTTCTAAAACACTGGAATATGCATATGATGACTATTGTATAGCCCGTATGGCAGAGAAGCTGGGCGATAAGGAGGTTGCGGACGAGTTTTATAAGCGTTCCCGTAATTACCGGAATGTCTACAATCCGGTAAGTTCTTTCATGCAGCCCCGTGATGACAAGGGAGAGTTTATCCGGAACTTCTCGCCGGACGACTATACTCCGCACATCTGCGAGAGCAACGGCTGGCAATACTTCTGGTCTGTGCAGCAGGATATTGACGGTTTGATAGTTTTGACCGGAGGTAAGGAACGGTTTGCCCAGAAGCTGGACAGTATGTTTACTTACAATCCTTCTGCAGATGATGAGTTGCCTATTTTCAGCACCGGGATGATTGGCCAGTATGCGCATGGAAATGAGCCTAGCCATCACGTCATCTATCTGTTCAATGCTGTGGATCAACCTTGGAAAACCCAGAAATATGCAGCCCGGGTGATGCGTGAACTCTACCAGAACACTCCTGCCGGTTTGTGCGGCAACGAGGATTGCGGACAGATGTCCGCCTGGTATGTGTTCAGTGCGATGGGCTTTTATCCGGTAGACCCGGTTGGTGGAAAATATGAAATCGGTACCCCCCTATATCCGGAAATGAAGATGCACCTGCCCGGTGGAAAGACCTTTACGGTACTGGCGCCGGCGGTGAGCAAGGAAAATTGCTACATTCAATCTGTCAAACTCAACGGTAAGAACTATGACAAAAGTTATATTACGCATGAACAGATAATGGATGGAAGTGTTTTCGAATTTGAAATGGGGGATAAGCCAGGTCAGGCATGGTACAGTCCCCGATAACCGGCTAACATATGAATGAACATTTCGACTTGACATATAAATCCCTTTTCCGCAGGTATTATACCAACCTGCTGTTCTATGCCACACGCATTGTGGGGGAAGAAGATGCGGAAGATGTGGTACAGGATGTTTTCGTGGAGCTGTGGAAGCGGAAAGATACCATGAAGGTGGGAGAGCAGATTCAGGCTTTTCTGTATAGGGCGGTGTATACCCGTGCTTGAACGTTCTGAAGCATCGGGACATTGTGAGTGGCTATGAGGCTGTCATGCTCGAAATCCATAAAAAGAGGGTTGAGTTCTATCAACCTGACAGCAATGATGTGGTGAAACGGATAGAGGATGCCGAACTCAGGAGGAAGCTGTCCGATGCCATCAATGAATTGCCGGACAAGTGCCGGATGGTATTCAAACTCAGCTATCTGCATGATATGAAAAATAAGGAGATAGCTGATACGATGGGAGTGTCATTGCGTACGGTGGAGGCTCACATGTACAAAGCTTTGAAGTTACTGCGCGATAAACTGGGGTATCTGAACCTGATGTTGGCTCTGTTTTTCATCGGGAAAGTAAGTGTTTTTGCGAGCAGCGTTGTTTTATTATCATAATGAAGGAAAGAATGAATAAGTTGAATGAGGAGATATTGGCCAAGTTCCTTATGGGTGAATGTACGGAAGATGAACTTCGTGAGGTGAACGCCTGGCTGGAAGGGTCGGGTGAGAATGCACGCGAATTGTTCAGGCTGGAGGAGATTTACCACTTGGGGAGACTGGGGGATACTTCGAATACACAAGACATAGAAAAGGCCGAAAAGCGATTGTTTAAAAGGCTGGAACAAGAGAAGACGAAACAATACAAGGTACGGAGGATGGTTGGGTGGATGCGGTATGCGGCCGTATTTGTGGGCTTCTTCCTTTTGGGAACTTTCGGCTATCTTTTTTATCAGACTTATAGCCAGCCGGAAACATTACTGGCTGTCACCACTCATGATAAGATTAAGGAACTGAAACTGCCGGATGGAACCAAAGTCTGGCTGAATAAAAACACTACCCTGAAATATCCACATGAGTTTGCAGGGAAGGGAAGAAAGGTTTATCTGGAAGGAGAAGGATATTTTGAGGTGATGAGGAATCTGGAAAAACCGTTTGTCGTACAGAGTGAGGCCATGCAGGTCAGAGTATTGGGAACTGTTTTCAACCTCAAGTCTGACAAGGCTAAGATGTCTGCAGTAGCTACCCTTTTGAAAGGCGAAGTAGAGGTGAAAGGTAATCATGGCGAGGGTATGATTATCCTTGCCCCCGGACAGAAAGCCGAGCTGAACGGAATGACTAGGCGTCTGGTGGTGAAGCAGGTGGATACGGGAATCGAAAACTGGCACAATAATGAGTTTGTCTTTGAGAAGGCTGACCTATACACCATTGCGCGTACATTGGAGAATTCGTATGGGGTGAGGGTAATTCTGGCACCGAACATAGATGTAAGCAAGACTTACTCGGGTACACTGAAGAAAAAAGAGAGTGTAGGGGCTGTGCTGAATCTGATAAAGAATGCCATTCCATTGGAGTATAAAATTGTGGGGAACAGTGTTTTCCTCTCCTCAACGAAGTAGGAAGGCTGCACAAATTCGAGATATGACGAGAAGAATTTATTTAATACTAACAACTTTCTAATATTATGCGAAAATTAATCCTATTGTTTTTTTTTGTGAGCAGTGCTTTATGGCTGCATGCCAAAGACTTTACCCGGTATGTCAGTCCTCTTGTCGGCACGCAGTCTACTTCGAGCTTTCCACCGGTAATACCTATCCTGCGATCGCACGTCCCTGGGGTATGAACTTCTGGACTCCTCAGACGGGTAAGATGGGTGACGGCTGGCAATACGTCTATACAGCGAACAAGATCCGTGGTTTCAAGCAGACACACCAGCAGTCCTTGGATTAACGACTACGGGCAGTTCTCCATTATGCCGGTGGTTGGCAAACCCGAGTTTGATGAAGAGAAGCGTGCAAGCTGGTTCTCCCACAAGGGCGAAGTGGCACTTCCTCATTATTATAAGGTATATCTTGCCGAACACGATGTGGTTACCGAGTTCACCCCTACCGACCGTGCCGTATTGTTCCGTTTCACTTTCCCTGAAAATGATCATTCATACATTGTTGTCGATGCCTTTGACAAGGGCTCTTATGTGAAGATACTTCCGGAGCAGAATCGTATTATCGGTTATACTACCCGTAACAGCGGCGGTGTTCCCGAGAACTTCAAGAACTATTTCGTGATAGAGTTCGACAAGCCTTTTACTTATAAGGCTTCTGTAGCCGATGGCGTCTTGAGCGAGAATAAGGTTGAGCAGGAAGCCGGACATGCCGGTGCTGTTATCGGTTTCAAAACCCGTAAGGTGAAGTGGTACATGCCCGTGTAGCCTCTTCTTTCATCGGTTTTGAGCAGGCTGACCGTAACTTGAAGGAGCTTGGCAATGACAATTTGGAAACATTGGTTCAGAAAGGTCAGGATGCCTGGAACAAGGTGCTGGGCCGTATTGATGTGGAAGGCGGAACCCTTGACCAGTACCGTACTTTCTACTCATGTTTGTATCGTTCCTTGTTGTTCCCGCGTGCATTCTATGAACTGGATGAGGCGGGAAATCCGATTCATTACAGTCCCTACAATGGGCAAGTGTTGCCCGGCTATATGTATACGGATACCGGTTTCTGGGACACTTTCCGCTGTCTTTTCCCATTCCTCAACCTGATGTATCCGTCGGTGAACAGGCAGATTCAGGAAGGCCTTGTCAACACCTATAAGGAAAGCGGTTTCTTTCCCGAATGGGCAAGTCCGGGTCACCGTGGCTGTATGATTGGCAACAACTCTGCTTCCGTGCTGGCAGATGCTATCTAAAAGGCGTGAAGGTGGAGGACGTGCAGACACTGTACGAAGGTCTCATCAACGGTACAAAGAATGTCCATCCCGAGGTTTCTTCCACGGGTCGCCTCGGCTATGAGTATTACAACAAGCTTGGTTATGTTCCCTACGATGTGAAAATCAACGAGAACACTGCCCGTACTTTGGAGTATGCTTATAATGACTGGTGCATCTACCGCATGGCAAAAGAACTGAACCGTCCGAAGAAGGAGCAGAAACTCTTTGCGGAACGTGCCATGAACTATAGGAATGTATTTGATAAGGAAAGCAAGCTGATGCGTGGTCGTAATCAAGACGGCCAGTTCCAGTCTCCTTTCTCTCCTTTGAAGTGGGGTGACGCCTTTACTGAAGGTAACAGCTGGCACTATTCCTGGTCTGTATTCCACGACCCTCAAGGTCTGATAGACCTGATGGGTGGAAAAGAGTCTTTCGTAGAGATGCTTGACTCTGTATTTATTGTCCCGCCCTTGTTCGATGACAGCTACTACGGCCAGGTAATCCATGAAATCCGTGAGATGACAGTGATGAATATGGGTAACTATGCCCATGGCAACCAGCCCATCCAGCACATGATTTACCTTTATAATTATGCTGGGGAGCCTTGGAAGGCCCAATATTGGCTTCGTCAGGTTATGAACCGCATGTACACTGCCGGTCCCGACGGTTACTGCGGTGACGAGGACAACGGTCAGACTTCGGCGTGGTATGTCTTCTCTGCACTTGGTTTCTATCCGGTTTGCCCTGGTACGGACGAGTATGTACTGGGCGCCCCTCTGTTCCGTAAGGCTACCCTCCATTTCGAGAACGGTAAGTCCCTGACAATTGACGCTCCGGATAACTCACCGGAGAACATGTATATTGAGTCTCTCAAGGTGAACGGCGTGGATTATTCCAGGAATTATCTGACGCATGGCGATTTGCTGAATGGCGGTACCTTGAGGTTTGATATGGGCAGCCAGCCTAATATGAAGAGAGGTACGCAGCCGGAAGATTATCCTTATTCTTTCTCGAATGAACTGAAGAAGTAAAGAATAGTAATAATATAGTAAGAAAAGGGTTGCCTCGAAAATAAGTTGATATATCATTTTGTTATTTACTATCTGTATTATAGGTGTTTTTCTTGAATCAGGTGGAAATAATTATTTACTTCGTTAGTAATATTGAGCAAAATGATATATCAACTTGTTTTCGGGGTAACTCTTTTTTTTAGGATTAATGATAAAAAAGATACTTTTTCAGTAAGTGTATTTTCATTGTCTGTTGTTTTATATAGGAATGCGAGAGAATGAATCTCTCGAAGTAATTTATTGTATAACCTATAAATTGTGTTTATGAAAGACAATTATGCTTTTCGGAGTTCGACGTTCATGCGGGCTTTATTAGTTTTGTTGTTCATGGCAGTTTCTATCCAGTGGGGCTTTGCCCAGTTAAACCTGAATGTGTCTCGCGGCACATTGGGGACAGTCATTGAACAAATCAAGTCTCAATCCAAGTATCAATTTTTTTATGACGACAAACTGGCTGCGTTGCCGGTAGAAAACGTCAAAGTGAACAATGCGTCTATAGAAGATGCTTTGAATGTTATTCTCAAAGGGAAAGACATTTCCTATAAAGTGGAGGATAACATCGTTTATCTTTCTGAAAAGTCTGCTGCTCCTCAAGAGGGCAACCAACAAGGGAAAGAACGGACGATTACCGGAGTCGTGTCAGATGACATGGGACCTCTGATTGGTGTGAATGTATTGATAAAAGGTACCAGCAACGGGTGTATTACCGACCTCGACGGTAACTTTACGCTGACCACTACGGAGGCGAATCCGGTGATTGTATTCTCTTATATCGGTTATACTACGCAGGAAATCCCTGTGAAAGGTAATGCGCCGATTAATGTAATGATGGCCGGAGATACCCAACAGCTTGAAGAAGTTGTGGTTACTGCACTCGGTATCAAGCGTTCGGAAAAGGCATTGTCCTACAATGTACAGCAGGTGAATACAGATGCCATTACTTCCAATAAAGATGCCAACTTTGTGAACTCATTGAGTGGTAAGGTAGCGGGTGTGAACATCAATGCTTCTTCATCCGGTGTAGGTGGTGTATCAAAGGTAGTGATGCGTGGTACGAAATCTATCATGCAGTCTTCCAATGCACTTTATGTAATTGACGGTGTGCCTATTTTCTCTGGCCGTGGTACTGCCGGAGGTAAGGAGTTCGACTCCCAGGGATCTTCAGAACCGATTGCCGATATCAACCCGGAAGACATCGAGTCAATGTCAGTCCTGACTGGTGCCGCCGCTGCTGCCTTGTATGGTTCGGAAGCTGCCAACGGTGCCATTGTCATTACTACAAAGAAAGGTAAAGAAGGTAAGGTGAGCCTTACTGTCAGCAGTAATACTGAATTCACCAATCCGTTTGTGATGCCGAGCTTCCAAAACCGTTACGGTACGGGAACCGGTGGTGTGATGAGCACTTCAGGAGCCATGAGCTGGGGAGCGCCTTTGTCTGCAGCCAATAACTACAATTACAGCCCGAGAGATGATTATTTCCAGACGGGTATTGTAGGAACAGAGAGCATTTCTTTGTCAACCGGTACAGAGAAAAACCAGACGTATGCATCGGCTGCTGCTGTAAACTCCAAGGGTATTGTTCCCAACAACAAATACAACCGTTACAACTTTACGGTACGTAACACCACTACTTTCCTGGACGACAAGATGACTCTGGATTTCGGTGCAAGCTATATTCTGCAGAATGACCAGAACATGACGAACCAGGGTACTTACAACAACCCGTTGGTGGGTGCTTATTTGTTCCCGCGCAGCAACGACTGGTCTGATATCAGCATGTATGAGCGCTATGACGCTGCCCGTAAAATTTATACGCAATACTGGCCGGTAGGTGACGAAGGTATGGTAATGCAGAATCCTTATTGGATTAACTACCGCAATCTGCGCCAGAACAAGAAGGACCGCTATATGCTGAATGCCGGTTTGAGCTATAAGATTCTGGACTGGCTGACTGTTTCAGGACGTGTACGTTTGGATAACTCCAACAATGATTATACAGAAAAGTTCTATGCTTCTACCAATACACAGCTCACCGAGAGCTCTTCACGAGGTCTTTATGGTATTACCAAGACGCAGGACAAACAGTTGTATGCAGACTTCCTGGTGAGTATCAACAAATATTTCGGTGAAGATTGGTCACTCCAGGCCAACGTCGGTGGTTCATTCTCCGATATACGTTCGGATGCAATGAAAACACGTGGTCCGATTGCTGATGGTGGCGATGCCTTCAGCGGCGAACCGGTAGGTTTGACCAACTACTTTGCCATCCAGAACCTGAGTGCCAGCAAGACACAGCGTTTGCAGGAAGGATGGCGTGAACAGACCCAGTCTCTCTTCGCTTCGGCTGAGCTTGGTTACAAGAACACTTACTTCTTGACGCTGACCGGACGTAACGACTGGCCTTCACAGCTGGCAGGTCCCAACTCCAACAGCAAATCATTCTTCTATCCTTCAGTCGGTGGTTCTGTTGTACTGTCTGAGTTAATGCCTAACTTGAACAAAGATTATCTTTCTTTTATAAAGGTTCGTGGTTCATGGGCATCTGTTGGTAGTGCTTTCTCCAGATATTTGGCTAATCCCCACTATGAATGGAATTCAAGTTCCGGCCAGTGGAGTATCACGACCCAATATCCGTTGTACAATTTGAAACCTGAACGTACCAATCTTGGGAAATCGGTTTGAACATGCGTTTCCTCAAGAACTTTGAATTGGACGTGACATATTACAATGCCAAGACTATGAACCAGACATTCAACCGCAGTTGCCTGTCAGCGGTTGGTCGGCTATGTATATCCAGACTGGTGCCGTACGTAACTCCGGTATTGAGTTGTCGCTGAATTACAAGAATACCTGGAAAGATTTTACATGGGATACCGGTATAACCTTCTCCAGTAACAAGAATAAAATCCTGACTTTGGCAGACAATGCCATCAATCCCGTTACCGGTGAGCTGTTCTCTTTGAGCACGTTGAATATGGGTGGCTTAGGTGATGCCCGCTTCTTGCTGAAAGAAGGTGGGAGCATGGGTGACCTTTACTCACTGCGAGATATGAAACGTGATGCCAATGGACAGATTTTTGTGGACCAAAATGGAACGGTTGCTACGGAAGCCATAACGGACCCGGATAAATACATCAAGTTGGGAAGCGTACTTCCTAAAGGTAATTTGGCTTGGCGTAACAACTTCATTTGGAAGAATTTCACAGCAGGTTTCTTGATTTCAGCCCGTTTGGGTGGTGTGGTTTACTCACGTACACAAGCTATGTTGGACTATTACGGTGTGTCCGAGGCTTCTGCCGATGCACGTGATTTAGGTTACGTGTTGGTGAATGGTAGAGATAAGGTAAACCCCGAAACATGGTACGGTGTAGTAGGTAGCGGCACGTCTGTTCCCCAATACTACACTTATTCTGCTACCAATGTTCGTCTGCAGGAAGTATCTTTGGGTTACACCATCCCCAGAAAGTTGTTGAATGATGTGTGCGATATCAAGGTTTCGTTGGTAGGCCGCAACTTGTGGATGATTTACAGCAAGGCTCCTTTCGATCCCGAAAGTGTAGCTTCTACCGATAACTTTTATCAGGGAATAGACTATTTCATGATGCCGGCTTTGCGTAACATCGGCTTTAGCTTGAGCTTTAAATTTTAATACCAAACGATATGAAAAAGAAAAATATTATAAATAAATTGATTGTTGCTCCGTTGGTTATGGGCTTTATGTCCTGTACCGGCAATTATATGGATATCAACTCCAATCCTTATCAACCGGGTGATTTGACTCCGGATGATTATGCACTGGGTTCTGCCATGAGTAACTTGGCAAGTACGGTTATCTCATCAGATGTCAATACGGCACAGTTTACTGATTGTTTGTTGGGTGGACCGTTGGGAGGTTATTTTGCCGATTCAAATGCCGGCTGGTCCAATACAATATCCAATTTTAATGCTACAAATGACTGGACGCGTGTGTTCTTGATAAGTGACCGTATCATTTCAACACTTTACGGTAACTTGAGCACAGTGAAACAAGTATCGGAGAATACCAATAATCCGGTTCCTTATGCCATTGCTCAAATCATAAAGGTTGCTGCCATGAGTCGCGTGACTGATGCGTATGGTCCTATTCCTTATTCTAAAATCGGTCAGGATGGCAAGATTACCATTCCTTATGATACGCAGGAAGAAGTATATAACGCATTCTTCAAGGAACTGGACGAATCCATCGAGGTGCTGACTGAAAACAGAAATGCGGCGTTGGTTGCTTCTGCAGATTTCGTGTACAGTGGTAATGTACAGAAGTGGGTGAAGTTTGCCAATTCATTGAACTGCGTTTGGCTATCCGTATTGCCAATGTAAGCCCTGCTAAGGCTAAAGAAATGGCTGAAAGTGCAGTGAATCACGAGTTGGGTCTGATTGAAACAAATGCAGACAATGCTACATGGAAGTATTTCGGTACAATTAGCAATCCGTTGTTTGTGGCAGTACGTTACAATGAAGAAGCTTCAGGTGGTGATACCCATCCTGCTGCCGACATCATCTGTTACATGAACGGTTACAACGACAATCGTCGTGCCAGCTATTTTGAGGAATCAAAATGGCCTGGAGAGACTTATGTAGGATTACGTCGCGGTATCAACCTCAGTAAGATGAAGGAGTATTTCATCAATTATTCACGTGTGAAGATTTCCTCTTCTGATCCCGTGCTTTGGATGAATGCGGCAGAAGTTGCTTTTTTGCGTGCTGAAGCCACTGCAATCTATGGTTTCAACATGAAAGGAACCGCTGCTGATTTTTATGAACAAGGTGTCCGTCTCTCTTTCGAACAGTGGGGAGCTACCGGTGTAGACAGCTATCTGGCTGATGAAAGCAGTGTACCTGCTCTTTACAAAGATCCCGCCGGTCTTAATACTTATGAAAAGAACCTTTCAGCCATTACTGTCAAGTGGAATGAAGGGGCATCCAAGGAAGAAAAACAGGAACGTATCATTACCCAGAAGTGGATTGCGAATTGGCCGTTAGGTAACGAAGCTTGGGCTGACTATCGCCGTACAGGCTATCCCAAACTGTTGCCTGCAACCAGTGAAGGTAACTTGAGTGGTGGAATTGTTGATAGCGAGAAAGGTGCACGCCGTATGCCTTATCCTTCTGAAGAATATACAAGTAATACTGAAAACGTGCAAGAGGCAGTAAACAGCTATCTGGGTGGACCGGACAACATGGCTACTGACGTATGGTGGGCACGCAAATAATAACAATAAATGCTGAATAATTATGAAATTATATAAGAAATCATTCAAAGGAATCGCGCTGGCAGCTTTTTCCGTATTGGCATTGTCTGCCTGCTCCGACTGGACGGATTCAGAGAGTATTAAACTGAAAGAACCCGGAATCGACGAACAGTCTCCCGAACTGTATGCCAAGTATCTGAAGAACTTGCAGGAATACAAGAATTCTGACCATAAGATTGTATACGGCTGGTTTGATAATAGTGAGAAAGTTCCTTTCAGCCGCGGGCAGCACATGTCGGATGTTCCCGACAGCCTGGACGTAATTATCGCAACTACTCCCGATTTGGCGGAATTCGAATTGGAAGATATTGCAAATGTACATGAGAAGGGAACGAAGTATTCTATTCCATCAGCTATGACAATATCTTGAAGGAACATACCGACAAGGTGAAAGAAGGAACAGAAACATCTGCATTCTCGGCTTATCTGTCGGCTGAGCTGAACAGACTGATAGCTCTTGAAGCACCTTTCGACGGTATTGTAGCCGAGTATCGTGGTAGCAATCCTATCTACATGTCCGAAGCCGACAAGGCTGAAGCAAAGGCAAATCAGGATACTTTCTTCGGTGTGATATCCAACTGGAAGAGTGCCAATTCAGGTAAGCAACTGGTGTTCCAGGGGTATCCTGCCAACCTGATAGGCCAGTCTGTGCTCTCTTCTTGTGACCATATCATCTTGATTACAAATGATGTCACAGATGTTGCCCAACTGGGGATAGAAGCGCTTCAGGCCTTGATGGCAGACGGTGTTCCGGCTGACCGCTTCATTGTATCGGCATCTACCGTCTCTCTGGATACAACAGATAAGACTACCGGATATTACAATGCTTTGAGAGCTCTGTCGGAAGCCGCTTATTGGGTGACAGAGCCGTCTGCTGAGTTTATAAAAGCTGGTTTGGCTATTGAGAACATGCAGAATGATTACTACAATGCAACCAATACCTACCAATACGTGAGAGAAGCTATCAATATTATGAATCCTGCTCCTAAAAAATAAAAGAATATCATGAAACTGAAAAGTATATATTTAGTATCGATGGCATTATTGGCAGGTGTATTTGCTGCTTGTAATGATAATGACGTTGAGAATTTCGATAATCAGGTGTATATCAACAGCTCGGCGATGACCAGCACTGTGTTGTTGAAAAACACAGTTTCCGATACGGAAGGTTCATTCCGGATTTCAATGGCTCGCCCTGAATCACGGGACATAACTATTTCCTTGAAGGCGGACCCTTCCTTGGTAGCTACTTATAACGCCACCTATTATGACACAGCCGAGCGCTGCCGGAAAATTATTATACGGTAGAAACTCCGCAGGCTACCATTTTGGCCGGTGCTGTCATTTCAGATGACATCACTGTCAGCTTCAAGAACTTGGCGGAACTGGACCGTGAGAAGGTATATGTATTGCCGGTTACGGTAGACCAGGCAAGCATCGGAGTCTTGAAGAGCTCCGGTACCATGTACTACGTGCTGAAGGGTGCTGCATTGATTAATACGGTTCCTGATATTACCAAGAATCTGGTTTACGTAACTTGGACCAATCCGGATGTAGCCAATAATATGAATAAACTGACGGCAGAAGCGTTGATTCGCGTAAGCAAGTTCGACAAGATGCTGACTTCCATTATGGGTATCGAAGGCAAGTTCCTGCTCCGTATCGGTGATGCCGGAATTCCTCAGAACCAATTGCAGGTGGCTACAAGCAGTGGCAATGTGACTGATGAGAGTCTGGCTATTCCGACAAATGAATGGACACATATAGCTGTGACCTACGATGCGGATGCAAAAACTGTTATAGTTTACATCAATGGTAAGAATATGTTGGAGACTACTTTGGACTGCGGTGCTGTGAACTGGGGGCAGACTATGACTGATGAAGGTAACGGATTCTGGATTGGTCATTCATACAATCGTGACCGCTGGTTGGAAGGTAACATCTCAGAGGTACGTATCTGGAACAAGGTGTTGACATCAGCAGAAATCAATGCAAAGGACCACTTCTACCAGGTAGATCCGGATGCTGACGGACTGGTTTCTTACTGGAAGTTCGATGAAGGTGCCGGTACTGCCATTCATGACTATAGCGGAAATGAGAACAATGCTACTGCAGTTGAACCATTGACTTGGACTGCTGTGGAACTGCCCGCCAAATAATTTAGTTATACCTTAATTCAAATAAAAAGATATTGATTATGAAATATATGAATCATGTAAAATCAGGCTTGCTGGCAATGGCTTTTGCATGTGCAGGAATATGCTTTACCGGTTGTGAAGATGATGTTGTCATCAACACCGGCAACAGCGACAAGCTGGATACTGTGGATGGCGTGTATGGTTATGTAAAGTCTGCCGCTGGTGCACGTGAACTTACTCCGATTTCCGTTTTTGGCGACAAGGTTGCTACCGGACATCTCTATTTTGAACTGAGCAAAGCTGCAGAGCAGGATGTTACGGTGACCTTCAAAGTGGACGAAGACGTTTTGGAAGCTTATAATAAGAAGAATGGAACAAGCTATAAAATGTATCCCGCCGATAAGTTGAGTCTGGCGAACGGTGGAACTGTCATTATCAAGGCGGGCGAACAGAAGTCGGCTTCTGTGGAACTGAATATCAATGCAGGAGGCACAATCGGACAAACTTATGCTGTTGCCGTTTCTGCATCTGCCAATAACGGTGTGGAAGTTTCTACAAACAATCAGGAATATATTTACTTGGTAAAGCCTTTGGCTGCTATTCCTGAGAGTATCAGTAAGGGTGATATACTTACACATTGCTTTGTGGAAGTAAATGACGAGAACATCTTGAATATGGGTGAATATACCATGAAGAGCGACGGAAAGCCTTTCTTTGATGTAGTCAGCATTTTTGCTGCCAATATCAATGTGGATAGCAAGACCGGTCGCGTACATGTTTTTTGCAATGACCAGGTTTCTTTCTTGCTGAGAAATGCGGATAAGTTCATCCGTCCTTTGCAGGCTAAGGGCATTAAGGTGGCTATGACTATTCTTGGCAACCATGATGAGGCCGGTATGGGTAACCTTTCTGAAGCTGCTGCCAAAGACTTTGCCAAGGAACTGAAGGCTTATTTGGATATCTATGGTTTGGATGGCATTGACTTTGATGATGAGTACACCAGTTACAACAACTCCAACCCCAGTCCCGGCTTCGAAAAACGTTCACGTGCCAACTTCGCACGTTTGGTTTATGAGTGCCGCCAGGTATTTGGAGATAAACTGATCGGTGTGTATGAATATGGTTCGCTTGATTCTCCCGATGGCGAGGTAGAAGGTGTGAAAGTTGGTGATATTGTGGACTATATGACCTATGGTTATTACCAGAATCAGAATCCTAATGGAGCTTTTGGCCGTGAAGCGTCTCATTTTGAGAACCTGCCCAAATCCAAGTATGCTCCGCTGCCTTGGAAGATTAATGATGAGTTGAACGGAGGTTGGAATGGATTTGACAAGAGCAAATTCCAAAAAGTGAAAGATGAAGGTTATGGCATTCAGATGTTCTACAATCCCAAACCGCTGATGTATCAGTATTATACGCTGCTTTCGGAAATAAGTAAAGTACTTTTTGATGATGAAGTGGAGTGGAGCGGTAAGTACTGGAACCGTACTGGTGAAGCTTATCAAGGAAAGATGATGGGCTATGAAGATTTGGTCGGTGAATGGAAAGTAACTTCCAGTAACTCCCTCTTTACCTATGTGGATGAAGAAGGCAATCCTCGCTGGTGGGATTGGAAAGGCAGTCAGGATTTTGAGAAGAATGTAATTATAGAGAAAGATGAAGAAGGTACCGGATATGTGGTTTACAACTGGGGTACTTTCCCCGAAATTACCGGTAAGTATCCGATGCATTGCGATTACTATAACGGTGCACTGCTCATCTATCCGCAAACCATTCATGAGGGCGATGCTGAAGACCCTGCTACCTACAAGATGCATTTCGGTACTTATAGTAATGCCTTCCAGTGGAAAGCATATCCTAAGTATGATAATTATTCCATGGATGGCGATATTGCTCCTAACGGTGATATTCGTATCTATGGTTTGGGCAACAGATGGGCTATCAACCCTTATAAGTATGTAGGCGGTGAGATTGAGAACGACATCTTCCCCGATGTTCCTTACTTCGTGAGTGAGAACTATACGATGAAGAAGGTACGCTGATGCCATGTTTTCCGTAAACTGAGGTTTCGGAAAAATGGATGCTTGAACCTTTTCATACATGAAACAAAGGAGGGCTTTGCTCAAAGTAATGGGGCGGCCCTCCTCAAGCATTCTCATATAACAAGATTCTATTATGAAGCTATACACTTACTTATACAATAAACAATATGAAGAAAAACATGAAATCTAGTTCCATACTGTTGGGCGGACTTTTTCTGCTGGGGGCGGTTTGCAGCTGTACCCAGACGGCACCGGACTATGCGTCTTACGTCAATCCGTTCATCGGTACGGGCGGACATGGGCATACCTATCCCGGAGCGGTAGTTCCCAACGGAATGATTCAGCCCAGCCCCGACACGCGTATCTACGAGTGGGATGCCTGCTCCGGATATTACTATGCAGATACTACTATCAACGGATTTTCACATACTCACGTCAGCGGTACGGGTTGTGCCGATTACGGGGATGTGTTGCTGATGCCCACTGTAGGGCGGCAGGATTACCACTCTATGGGCTCGAAGAGCCAGCAGATGGCGTACGCCTCTGCCTTTCCCACGAGAATGAAACAGCCGAACCGGGATATTATTCCGTATTTTTGGACCGCTACGGGGTGAAAGCCGAACTGACCTCTACCAAACGTGCGGCGATTCATCGCTATACCTTCCCGAAAGCGAAGATGCAGGCTTTATCCTCGACTTGGATTATAGCATTCAGCGCCAGAAGAATGAACAGATGGAGCTGGAAGTAATCAGCGATACTGAAATCCGTGGACGCAAGAAGACTGTATATTGGGCTTTCGACCAGTATATCAACTTCTACGCCAAGTTCTCTAAACCATTTACCTATACGCTGGTCACGGACTCCATGGCATTGGACGAAGGCGGTCCGCTTCTGCCTACAGCTAAAGCTTTACTGCAATTCCAGACGGAGCCCAATGAGGAGGTATTGGTAAAGGTAGGTGTGTCTGCCGTGGATATGGACGGTGCCCGCAAGAATGTGGAAGCCGAAATCTCCGGATGGGATTTTGACGGTGTGCGCCGTGCTGCCCGCCAGCAGTGGAACACTTATCTCTCCAAGATTGACATCGATACGAAGGACAACGACCAGCGTACCATGTTCTACACGGCACTTTACCACACGGGCATGCAGCCCAACTTATTTACCGATGCCGACGGACGTTACTTTGGTATGGACTTGAAGCCCCATCAAGGCAGGGTGGACGAGCCTGTCTACACCATTTTCTCTTTATGGGACACTTTCCGTGCCTATCATCCGCTGATGACGATTATCGATCCGGAACTGAACGAGGCCTTCATCCGTTCGCTCATCCAGAAGTCCCGCGAGGGCGGCGTCCTGCCTATGTGGGAACTGGCCGGAAACTATACGGGTACCATGATTGGTTATCATGCAGCTTCCCTCATAGCGGATTCGTATGTAAAGGGATACCGTAACTTTGACGTGCAGGAGCCTATAAGGCTTGCCTCCGTACGGCAGAATACGATACGACGGGCATTATCACGCATCCTTGGTTGTGCCGCATCTGATGCCGCAGGCCAAGTACTGGAAGAACAAGATTGGCTACGTGCCTTGCGACAAAGACAATGAGTCCGTGGCAAAAGCGCTGGAGTATGCTTACGATGACTGGTGCATCTCTGTACTGGCAGGTGCCTTGGACGACGAAGTCAACCGCGACAAGTATGCTGCCTTTGCCGAGGGATATAAAGTTTATTTCGATCCGAGTACCCGTTTCATGCGTGGACTGGACAGTGAGGGCAACTGGCGTACGCCTTTCACCCCCCGCGCATCCAATCACCGTAACGATGACTATTGCGAAGGCACTGCCTGGCAGTGGACTTGGTTCGTTCCCCACGATGTAGACGGATTGGTAGACTGATGGGAGGACGCGACGCTTTCATCGGCAAGTTGGATTCTCTGTTCACTGCCGATTCCAAGCTGGAAGGTGAATCGACTTCGGTGGATATTTCCGGTCTGATAGGCCAGTATGCTCACGGCAATGAGCCGAGCCATCACATTGCCCATCTCTACAACTACGTAGGCCAGCCCTGGCGTACGCAGGAGATTGTGGATGAGGTGCTGCATACGCTTTACTTCAACAACCCCGACGGACTTTCGGGCAATGAAGACTGCGGACAGATGTCTGCATGGTACATTCTGAATGCGATGGGCTTCTATCAGGTATGCCCCGGCAAGTCGGTATATTCCATCGGACGCCCGCTGTTCAACGAGGCGACCGTTCATCTGAAAGACGGCAAGTCGTTCAAGGTGATAGCCCACAACAATAGCCGCGATAACAAGTATGTGCAGAGCATTGTGCTGAACGGCAATAAGCTGGAGACTCCATTCTTCACGCATCAGGATATAGTGGACGGCGGTACACTGGAACTGACTATGGGCAGCGAACCGCTGAAGCCGGAAGAGTAAATGGATTATTATGCTCACAAGATTCCCTGATGAGCAATACCTTTAATAAGGTGGAGTCCTACCGGGAAATGAATAGCAGCAGCAACGGCATGTATTCTTTTAGCTCGTTGCGCAGAAATTCCAATGTTTTTTGTTTATAGCGGTTGACTGACTTCACACTAAGGTTCAGCTCTTCCGCTATTTCTGTATGCGTTTTTCCCTTGAAGAAGCTCTCGATGAAGACAATGCGGTAGCTCTCGGGAAGCTTGTTCAGGGTACCGTACAGCATCCGGTACATTTCGTCTAAGGTATATACACTGTCCGGTTCCGTTTCGTAGACAGGGGTTTTCTTTTTGACGACTTCCGCATAATTCCATTCATATTCCTGATGCTTCAGGTAGTTCAGGCAATTGTTCCTCACGCACATCTTGAGGTAACCCAATATCGTTTTCGGGTCTATCTCGAAGTTGTCCATGTTGTTCCATAGGGAGGCGAATACTTCGGAAACAATGTCTTCGCGAGTCTCTTTATTGTCAACAAAACGCTTGGCATACAAGCAGAAGGGGGCATAGTACTCCTCGTAGAGCTGCTTGAATACTTGTTTCTTGCTTTGTTCATTAAGAGATAGTTTCATAATATATCTACAGTATTTCGAAGGCAAATATACAATAAGAAAGTCAAATAAAAGGTTCTTTTTGAAATTTAAAAGAACAAAGCTGTGGCAATAGGCAAGTAGTATTTTGTTATTAAGGACCCAATTGAAAAAACTTTGTTTTAGCTGTCCCTTTTTGATTTCCCGATTGTATTATCTATGTAATTGCAATTATAAATAGGTTATAAGGTTTAGAGATTATGGAAAAATTAGATTCGGATTTATTGTTTCGGAAAGCACAAGCATTGGGAGATGATATCCGGGAAATGGAATCAATTGATGTGGCCAAAGCTTTTGAACGGACACAGCAGTTGATAAGGAAAAAGCGGGGTAGGCAGATGTATGATAGCTTGATGCGCTATGCCGCATTCTTGACGTTACCTTTGCTGATGATTTCGCTGACGTTGGGCTACTTATATTTCAGTGGACCGGAAGCGGTAGACTGCTACGCCGAAGTCACGGCTGCCAAAGGTTCGGTCATCCGTTATGAGCTTCCTGACCATTCGGTGGCGTGGCTCAATGCGGGAAGTACCTTGCGTTATCCCATAGTTTTCAGGAAAGACAATCGGAGTGTGGAACTGAAAGGGGAAGCGTATTTTGAAGTGCAGGCCGACAAGAAACGTCCTTTTTATGTGAACACACCGGATGGATTGAGTGTATATGTATACGGAACGAAGTTCAACGTGGCTGCCTACGAGGATGAAGAACTTATTGGTACGGTGTTGGAGAAAGGTAAGGTAAATGTGGTAACCCCCAATCAGGAGACAATGGAATTGTTACCCGGAGAGCAGTTGCTTTACAATCGGAACAGTCGGAAATGGATTAAAAATAAAGTGGATGTCTACGAGAAGGTGGCTTGGAAAGACGGAAAGCTGATTTTCAGGAATGCGACGTTGGAAGAGATATTCAAAAGGCTTTCAAGGCATTTCAATGTGGATATTGAGTTTGACAATAGGTTGGGAAAGGAATACAAGTACCGGGCGACTTTCCACAAAGAGACCTTGCAGCAGATTTTGGATTATCTGGCAAAGTCGGCAGCCTTGAAGTGGAGGGTGGAAGATGCTGCGCAGCAGGCAGACGATACCCTTACGAAGGCTAGGATTATAGTAAACTTATATTAGTAACCCTTAAAACCATAAAGAGCCTATGATATAGCATAAGAAGAGCAAAAACAAGAAAGGAAGAAAACTGTCCCCACAGCTTTCTTCCCTACTCATTAAAAAACTCACGGATTTTGGTTTAGCAGACAAGAAGCCGTGAATCAAACCTTAGTTCATTTAGTAATAAACTTTAGTTAACCGCAAATGTATGAAAAATAATCATTCATTTAGTGCAGTATGCCTTAAATATACCTTAAAATTAAAACTTCCTTTACCTATGAGGATAAGTCTAATACTACTTTTTGCTGTTGTATTACAGCTTCCTGCCAGTAACGGGTACGCCCAGCGGACGCGAGGCTCCTTTTCTATGTCGAGTGTTTCCATAGAAAATGTATTGAATAAGATAGAGGAGAACTCCGACTATGTGTTCCTCTATAATAACAAGACGATTCAGGCAGACCGCATTGTTTCGGTAAACAGCCGGTCGGGAAAGATAACAGAGATCCTGGATGACATGTTTCGTGGAACAAATGTCACTTATACATTGGTAGACAATCAGATAATCTTGTCCACGAAACAGATAAAGCAACAAGAACCCAAAATCAAGGTGGACGGCGTGGTCAAGGATGCTACCGGCGAACCGCTGATTGGCGTCAACGTGAAGGTGAAGAATACCATTGCCGGTACCATTACTGATTTGGACGGCAAGTTCAACTTGGCGGTAAACAAGGGGGACGTTCTCGAAATCTCTTATGTGGGATATACTACTAAGGAAATCAAGATAATAGACGATCGAATCCTGAATGTGCTGTTGGAAGAAGATTCGCAGAAGCTGAACGAGGTAGTGGTCACTGCCCTGGGTATCAAGCGTGCCGAGAAAGCGTTGAGCTACAACGTGCAGCAGGTGAAACAAGACGAGCTGGTCCGTGTGAAGGATGCTAACTTCGTGAACTCGCTGAGCGGAAAGATTGCCGGTGTAAGCATCAACAAGAGTGCTAGCGGCGTGGGAGGAGCTACCCGCGTGGTGATGCGTGGAGCCAAGTCCATCGAGGGCGACAACAATGCACTCTACGTGGTGGACGGTATCCCTTTGTTCAACACCAATATGGGGAATACGGACAGCGGTATCATGGGTGAGGGCAAGGCCGGAACGGAAGGTATTGCTGACTTCAACCCCGAAGACATCGAAAGCCTCTCCGTGTTGAGCGGCCCTTCGGCAGCCGCCTTGTACGGTAGCAGCGCCGCCAACGGGGTGATTCTGATTACTACCAAAAAGGGCAAGGAAGGAAAACTTTCCGTCCAGTTCTCTTCTTCCACGGAGTTTAGCAAAGCCTACATGACACCGGAGTTCCAGAGCACCTACGGCAATAAAAAGGACATGTACGAAAGCTGGGGAGAAAAGCTGGCTACCCCTTCTGCCTACGATCCGAAGGACGACTTCTTCAATACCGGAACCAACTTCATCAACTCGTTGACATTGACCACGGGCACCAAGCAGAACCAGACGTTCGCGTCCGTATCATCCACCAACTCGGCCGGTATTGTGCCCAATAACTCTTACGACCGTCTGAACTTCACTATCCGCAACACTGCCACCTTCTTCAAGGATAAACTGCAACTCGACCTGGGCGCGTCGTATGTGAAGCAGAAAGACCGCAACATGGTGTCGCAAGGACAGTACTGGAATCCGGTGATGGCTGCCTACCTCTTCCCGCGGGGAGAAAACTTTGAAGACATCAAGACTTTTGAGCGTTATGATGACAGCCGTAAGTTTCCCGTACAATACTGGCCGGTGTCCGAACCTACCTACGCTTCGCAGACCCTTACTGGACTGCCTACCGCAATGTGGCTACCAACGAGAAGAGCCGCTACATGTTCAACGTGGGGCTGACCTACAAGATTACCGACTGGCTGAACGCCGCCGCACGCTTCCGCATGGACGATACGCATGTGCTCTTCGAACGCAAGATTTACGCCACTTCCGACCAGAAGTTTGCCGAGGGAAAGAAAGGACATTATGGCTACAGCAACTATAACGACCGCCAAGAATACGCCGACTTCATGCTGAATGTCAACAAGCATATCCGGGACTTCAGCATTGCTGCTAACTTGGGCTGGAGCTATTCTAACTATTGGCTATTGGAGAGAGGATATAAAGGAACATTGAGCCTGGTACCCAATAAATTCGTGGCAGTCAACATCGACCCGGCCAATGGACGTGTCTCCGAAAAGGGCGGTGATAGCCGCGTGCGCAACCATGCCGTCTTTGCCAATGTGGAATTAGGCTGGAAGAGTATGCTTTACTTGACGCTGACCGGACGTAACGACTGGAACTCCCGTCTGGTGAACACCGACGAAGAGTCCTTCTTCTATCCTTCCGTAGGTTTGTCGGCCATCATTTCCGAAATGGTAGATTTGCCCCGGTTCATTTCTTACTTGAAGGTACGTGGTTCCTTTACCGAAGTGGGCGCTCCAATTTCCCGTTCCGGTCTGACTCCCGGTACGGTGACAACTCCCATTGACGGCGGTACGGTGAAGCTACCTATATCTATCCGTTTACCGACTTCAAGGCAGAGCGTACCCGTTCGTATGAATTCGGTTTAAGTTTGCGTTTGTGGAACAAGTTGAGTGCAGAAGTCACTTACTACCATTCCAATACCAAGAACCAGACTTTCTTGGGTAACTTGCCTGAATTTACCGGTTACAAGCAGATTTACTTGCAGGCCGGTAATGTGGAGAACCGCGGATGGGAAGCCTCTTTGGGTTACAATGACAAGCTGAAGAACGGACTGGCATTCTCCTCCACATTGACATTTTCGCGTAACGTCAACAGAATTAAAGAAATGGTGGATGGTTACCATACTGATTTGTTGGACGATCCCATCCAGATTTCTGAAGTTGTGAAAGATGGCGGACGTATCATTTTGAGGAAAGGTGGCAGCATTCACGACATTTACGCCAATACCTTCTTGAAGAAAGATCATCAGGGTTATGTAGAGATAAAGAGTGACGGTACGTTTGAACTGGATAATAGCGGTAAGCCCGTCTATTTGGGCAAGACTTCCCCCGACTTCAATATGGGATGGAACAACTCCTTGTCGTACAAAGGACTCGGACTCAGCTTCCTGCTCAACGGCGTTTCGGAGGTGTGGTTACCTCCTCTACCGAAGCATTGCTCGACCGTTTCGGCGTGTCGAAGCGTTCGGCCGAGGCACGTGACAATGGCGGTGCATTATTGCCGGGACAGGGCAGTAGATGCAAAGACCTACTACCAGATGATTGGTACAGGAGGTTACGAGACCTCCGGCTACTATGTCTACAGCGCTACCAACATCCGTTTGCAGGAGTTGACACTCAGCTACACCATGCCCAACCGCTGGTTTGGCAACGTACTGAAGGACGTGACGGTTTCCTTCATTGCCAACAATCCCTGGATGTTGTACTGCGAGGCTCCGTTCGACCCCGAACTGACTCCCTCTACCGCCACCTACGGACAAGGCAACGATTACTTTATGCAGCCAAGTGTGCGTAGCTTTGGCTTTGGTATTAAATTCAAATTATAACAGACCGACTTTTAATATGAAAAAGATAAATCAATATAAGCTTTTAGCGGGAATATATGCCCTAGCATTGTTGGCATCCTGCGATTACGAGGAAATCAATACCAATTGGGCTGAAATGAACGAGAAGGAAGAAGCCATGGACGGTGTTGCCGTCGGAGGATTGGTGACAACGATGGAGCAGACCGTCTTCCCGGTAGGGACACAAGCCGACGATACGGACATCATCAACATGTACCAGACCGACTATCATCTGTCTGCCGACTGCTGGAGTGGATTCTTCTCACAAAACAACTCTTGGAACGGTGGTAACAACAATACCAGTTATTATTTGATTGACGGATGGATTAAGGGTACTTATGCACGTTCTTATACCAATGCACTCGACCCGTGGAAAAAATTGAAAGCCGCTTCTGAAAAGAACGACACTCCCGAAGTTTTTGCCTTGGCACAAGTATTGAAGATTTCGGCTTGGCACAAGGCGTTGGAGAGTTTCGGGCCGATGCCTTATTCACATGCAGCCGATGCTACGATGAACATTCCTTTCGACTTGGAGAAGGACATATATGCTGCCATGTTCAAAGACTTGGCCGATGCTGTGGAGGTTTTGACCAAGAAAGCGGATGCCGGGGTGACCATTATGGGAGATTATGATGCGGTTTATGCGGGTGACTCTAGGAAATGGGTGAAGTATGCCAATTCGCTGATGCTTCGTCTGGCGATGCGCGTACGTTTTGCCGATGCCGAACTGGCAAAGCGGTATGCGGCTTTGGCCGTGAAACACTCCATCGGAGTGATGACCTCCAAAGACGAAGAGGCGCAGATGAGTTCGGGTGCGGGCATCACTTTCCGCAACAACATCGAGTGGTTGGCCGAGCAGTACAATGAATCGCGCATGGGGTCGTCCATGTTCTCTTACCTGATGGGTTACGAAGACCCACGTCTGAGCGCTTACTTCAAACCGGTGGATGACAAATGTACTTTGGGACAGTTGGCATTCGATGGCAAGAAATATCAAGCCATTCCTGCCGGGCATCTTTACGGGCAGAACGATGTCTATACGACATTCTCAAAGCCGAATATCAAAGGTGACACTCCGACCTATTGGATGCGTGCTTCCGAAGTCTATTTCTTACGTGCTGAAGCTGCTTTGGTGTGGGAGGTGAATTCGGTAATGCCGACGAGCTCTACAAGCAAGGTATTGGGATGTCGTTCCAGGAAAACGGGGTGACAGCTTCGGTCGATGATTACATGAACTCCGGCAATGTACCAATCAAGCATGAGTTCGGTGGTTCTTACTCTTGCAGTTTTTCCGCCCCTCGTGCCGTTACAGTCAAGTTTGAAGGCAGCCGGGAAGAAAAATTGGAGAAGATTATTATCCAGAAGTGGCTTGCGCTCTTTCCCAACGGTCAAGAGGCTTGGACGGAGTGGAGAAGAACTGGCTATCCCGACTTGAATCCGGTGATGGCAAACAGAGGTTCGTTCCAAGGAGCCACCATTGAAAAAGGAGTGCGCCGAATGATTTATCCGACCAGTTTCCATCAGACAACGGAGGACGAGGCCAACTATCAGGCCATCCTGAAGTTGCTCAATAATGGGAAGGGTGGTGAAGACAAATCTTCTACGTCTGTGGTGGGATTGCAAGTGATAAACGATGTCTTACGTTAGAAATAAGAAAAATATGAAAAAATTGAAGAAACTATTATATATTGTTCCGTTGCTTGGTTTGATGGCTACTGCCTGCACGGATATTGAGAGCATTGAGATAGATCATATCGGTGGTAACAATACCAAAGATGACGTGGAGAGCGAAGCGTACTATGCCGACTTGCGCGCGTATAAAGAAACCGCCAAGAATTATGGCCGCCCCGTTGCGTTCGGCTGGTTTTCCAACTGGCGCGACGGGAGCCATGCGGAGGGGGTATCTCACTTCTGTGCCCGATAGTATGGATATCATATCTATGTGGAGCGGTGCCCCAGGACGTTATGAAATCACTGAGGCGCAGAAGAAAGACAAGGAGTTTGTGCAAAAAGTGAAAGGCATCAGGTTATTGGAAGTCTGCCTGCTTTCACACTTGGGCAAAGGGCGCACCCCTACTTCGGTATACGATGAAGTGGAAAAAAAAGCCATAGAAGAGGGTTGGAGCGAAGCTAAGCTGACAGAAGAAAGAAAGTTTGCTCGCTGGGACTTCTGGGGGTTTACTTCGCATGACTTGAACAACAAGGAAGAGCTGGAACGGGCTCTTTCCAAATTTGCCAAAGCCATCTGTGACTCGTTGGTGACCGGCGAGTGGGACGGATATGATATCGACTGGGAACCGGGTAACGGTTTCAATGATTCCGACGGTACTATCGGCAGCCGTAACATCGGTTTCGTGGTGAAAGAGTTGGGCAAATACATCGGTCCTAAGAGCGACCCGGAGAACAAAGGGCATAAACTGCTATGCATCGACGGGCATATCAATGATTTCTTGCCTGAGATAGAAGATTATGTGGATTACTGGATAGCTCAGGCGTATGGGCAAGCTTCTCCTTATTTGCATTCGCCTGGCAATATCAATGAGAAACTCATTGTCACGGAGAACTTCGAATCGTTTGCTTCCAATGGAGGGCAATTGTTGAAACAGGCCGCCTGGATGCCGGAAGAAGGGTATAAAGGCGGTGTGGGAGCTTATCGCTTTGATAATGACTATGACAATGCACCCGATTATAAATGGATGCGTCAAGCCATACAGATTAATCAGCGTGTGTTCAACGAATGGAAAGAAAGCAAAGGAAAAAATAAGTAGTGAATCAAATTTTAGAATATGAAAGATATGAATAAATATTT
>ENA-OQCX01000176-OQCX01000176.1-human-gut-metagenome-genome-assembly--contig:-NODE-176-length-33749-cov-2.047945_pt1 | contig 33749 bp, 46 predicted proteins | sample MGYA00242762_ERZ504587 | MGnify/ENA primary metagenome ERZ504587 (study PRJEB26092, sample SAMD00036337) | human gut metagenome | host: Homo sapiens | study: EMG produced TPA metagenomics assembly of...
CAGCGCCACCCCCCAGCACCGAGAGCTATTATGCCGCCCAGCATGGCCGCACCCAGCTGGTGCGCCTGACCAAACGCTATGGCGGCAACCCGCTGCCCAAAGTCCGGATCGTGGATATGCGGGCCGAGCTTGCCTCCGGCAACCCCCGGGAGATCAGCCTTGCCATGGAGGATGCCATCCGGCACAACCTTGAGGCAGGCAAGCAGACCATTCTGCTGCTCAACCGCCGGGGTTACCAGACCGTGGCCCAGTGCGAGGACTGCCGCGAGGTGCTCAAATGCCAGAAGTGCAGCGTGCCCATGGTCTACCACAAATCGGCCCACAAGCTGCTCTGCCATTACTGCGGCAGCCAGCTGGACCCGCCCCCTGCCAGATGCCCCGCCTGCGGCGGAAAACTGCAGTACCGGGGTTTTGGCACTCAGAAGGCCGAGGAGGAATTGGCAAAGCTCTTTCCGGAAGCCCGCATCCTGCGGATGGATCAGGATACCACCGCCGCCAAGGATGCCCATGAAAAGCTGCTGGCAAAGTTTGCCCGGCATGAATACGACATCATGGTGGGCACCCAGATGGTGGCCAAGGGGCTGGATTTCGAGGATGTGACGCTGGTGGGTGTGCTGGGGATCGATTCGCTCCTGTTCGCCCAGGGTTTCCGGGCTTATGAGACCGTGTTCAGCCTCGTCACGCAGGTGGTGGGCCGGAGCGGCCGGGCAAAAGACCCCGGCTTTGCCATCATCCAGACCACCGACCCGGACAACCCGGTGCTCAATCTTGCCGCCGCGCAGGACTACGACGCGTTCTTCGAGCAGGAGATCGCCTACCGGAAGCTGGGGCTTTATCCGCCCTTCTGCGGGCTCTGCGTTGTGGGTTTTGCCGGGCCAAAGGAGAGCGAGGTGGCCCGGGCTTCCGCCCGCTTTGCGGCCCTGCTGGGCCGACAGGCGGCCAAACAGCCCGACCTGCCCCTGCGGGTGCTGGGCCCCACCCCCGGCAGCATTGAAAAGATCAACGATTCCTACCGCTATAAACTCACCGTCAAGTGCCGCAACGACCGCCGTTTCCGGGACCTCATCCGGGAAACGCTGACCCTCTACGAGCAGGAAAAACTGCCCGGCAAGGCCACCGTTGTGTCGATCTGCACTCGGACGGGGATATCTGATACAACACAACAAATTTTGGAGGTACCACTATGGCTATCCGCAATATCGTAAAAGAGGGCGACCCCATCCTGAACAAGGTCTGCCGCCCCGTGACCAACTTTGACGACCGCCTTGCCACCCTGCTGGATGACATGCGGGAGACGATGATCGCCGCCGACGGCGTGGTCTGGCAGGCCCTCAGGTGGGCATGCTGCGCCGCGTGTTCGTGGTGTGGGACACCACCGATGCCCCCGAGGAGATCCCCGAGGATTATGAGTACAAGTTCATCGATTTCGTCAACCCCGAGATCCTGGCTGTTTCTGAGGATGAGGAGACCGCCTACGAGGCTGCCTGTCCTTCCCCGGCACAACGGTGCCGTGACCCGTCCCGTTGCCGTCAAGGTGCGTGCGCAGGACCGCAACGGCAACTGGTTCGAGCTGGAGGCCGAGGACCTGCTGGCCCGCTGCATCCAGCACGAGAATGACCATCTGGACGGCATTACCATCATGGAGTCCAGCGAGTATTTCTACGAGGACACCGAGGAGGGCAAAAAAGGCTGCCCGTGAAGCGAAAGGAAACAACTGATGCGCATTCTGTTCATGGGAACCCCGGATATCGCCGCGGAGTGCCTGAAGGCCCTGTATGCCGCCGGTCACGAGATCTGCGGCGTGTACACCCGGCGGGATAAGCCGGTGGGCCGCAAGCAGGTGCTCACCGCGCCCCCGGTCAAGGAAGTTGCTCTGGAGCATGGGACCCCCGTGTTCCAGCCCCGCACCTGCGGGACGCAGCGAGGATGCCAACATCCGGGCGCTGGCCCCTGACCTCATCGTGGTGGTGGCCCTACGGCTGCATCCTGCCCAAGTCTGTGCTGGAAGCCCCGAAGCATGGCTGCATCAATCTGCATGTGTCCCTGCTGCCCAAGTACCGCGGCAGTGCCCCCGTGCAGTGGGCTGTTCTGAACGGGGACACCGAGACCGGCGTTTCCATCATGCAGATGGACGAGGGGCTGGACACCGGCGATGTGCTGGTCTGCGAGAAGATCGCCATCGGCCCGGGAGGAAGACCAGCGGCGAGCTGTTCGAACCGGGTCACGCCGTGGGTGCTCGATGTCCTCTGCGAGGCAGTGCCCGCCTGGAGGCTGGCACCCTCAGGCCCCAGCCCCAGCAGCATGAGAATGCACCCTGGCCCCCATGCTGGACAAGGAGCTGGCGGAGTTCAGACTGACCGATACTGCCGCGCACATCCACAACTGGGTGCGCGGCATGAACCCCTGGCCCATGGCTGGTTCGTGACCGCAGGCGGCAAAAAGGTCAAGGTGACCGAGTGCCGCGTGGCTGCTTCCAACGGTGAGCTCCCGGCACGGTGCTTTCCACAAAGCCCCTGACGGTGGCCTGTGCCGATGGCGCGGTCCAGCTGCTTCATGTGGTGCCTGAGGGCAAAAAGCCGATGGATGGCACCTCCTTTGCGGCTGGTCTGCGCCTCAAAGCGGGGGATACCCTCTGATGGCGGCCAATCCGCGGGCAGCGGCAGTGGCTGCACTGGTCCGGCAGGAGCAGGACGGCTTCTCAAACCTTGTGCTGGATGCCGAACTCCGCCGCCAGAAACTGGAGGGCCGGGATAAGGCCTTTGCCGGTGCCATCTTCTACACCGTGCTGGAGCATCAGGCACGCTGGATTTCATTCTGGAACAGTTCCTGCCCAAGGGCCTTGCCAGGCTGGACCCGCAGGTGCGCGAGATCCTGCGGGCCGCGCTGGCACAGGCCCGCTATATGCAGGTGCCGGTGTCGGCGGCGGTGAACGAGGCCGTCAAGCTGACCCGCACCTTCAAAAAGGCAAGTGCGTCCGGGCTGGTCAATGCCGTCCTGCGCAAGGCCTGCAATTATGATCTGGAAACTGCCCGCTTCCGGAACGAGACCCAGCGCCTCATGGTGCTTGGCTCTGCGGGGCAGGATGTGGCAGAGTTCCTGCGCACCCATTACCCTGAGGAAGCGCTGGGCATCCTGACCCACACCGCCGACGGCGGCTGCACCAGCCTGCGGGCCAACTGCCTGAAAACGGATGCCGAGTCCCTCTGCAAAAAGCTGCTGGAAAGCGGCGTGAAGAGCGCGCAGCCCGGCCTTGTGCCCGGCAGTGTGCTGGCAAAGTTTGAGGGCAGCCCGGCGGAGCACCCGCTCTTCAAGGAGGGCTGTTTCCATGTGGAGGGGCAGGCCAGCCAGCTGGCAGCCTCTGTGTGGAGGCAAAGCCCGGCGATACCGTGATCGACCTCTGCGCGGCACCCGGCGGTAAAACGCTGCTGCTGGCCGAGGAGATGCAGGGGCAGGGCGCACTGTACAGCTGCGATGTGGCAGAGCACCGGGTCGGGCTCATCCGGAGCGCTGTGGAACGGATGGGCTTTGCCCATGTCACCGCCCTCTGCAATGATGCCACCCGCCCCAACCCAAAGCTGCCCGCCGCAGACCGCATTCTGGTGGATGCCCCCTGCAGCGGCCTGGGCATTCTGGCAAAAAAGCCGGATATCCGCTATAAGACGCTGGAAAAAGCACGCCACGATGAATTATTGGCCACCCAGTCGTCCATTCTGGACACAGCAGCTGCTCTGCTGAAAGCAGGCGGGCGGCTGGTCTACTCCACCTGTACTATCGACCCCGCCGAGAACGAGGAGCAGGTGGCGGCGTTCCTTGCCCGCCACCCGGAGTTCCGGGTGGTCCGGCCCGCTGTGGCGTTCCCTGACGGAATGACAGTGGGGGAGCACGGGGCACTCTCGGTGCCCACCCGCACCGGGATGGACGGCTTTTTCCTCTGCGCCATGCAGAAAACGCAATGAACCCGCCGTCCGGTTCGTATTGATTCATAGGAGAATACCATGGAACAAAAACGCTGTATCTCTTCCCTGACGCTGGCCGAGCTGACCGCTGCGCTGAAAGCCATGGGTCAGCCGGGCTTCCGGGCAAAGCAGATCTTCCACTGGGTGCACCAGAAGCTGGTCACCGAGTTTTCTGCCATGACCGACCAGCCCAAGACCCTGCTGGCAAAGCTGGAAGAGCAGTTTTACATTGCTGCCCCCAAGATCGAGCGCCGGCAGGAAGCCAAGGACGGCACCGTGAAATATCTGCTGCGGATGGCCGACGGCAACTGCATCGAGACCGTTGTCATGCGCTACCACTACGGCAACACGGTCTGCGTCTCCACGCAGGTGGGCTGCCGGATGGGCTGCCGCTTCTGCGCCTCCACCCAGGCAGGCCGGGTGCGTAACCTGGAAGCCGGTGAGATCTGCTCTGAGATCTATACCGCCCAGAAGGACATTGGGGAGCGCATCTCCCACATCGTCCTCATGGGCATCGGGGAACCGCTGGATAATTTTGACGAGGTCATGCGCTTCCTTGAGAACATCTCCTCCCCGGAGGGCGTGAACATCGGAATGCGCAACATCAGCCTTTCCACCTGCGGTCTGGTGCCCAAAATCGACCAGCTGGCCGAGAAAAGCTGCAGCTGACCCTTTCGGTCTCCCTGCACGCTCCCAACAACGAGATCCGCAGCGGCATGATGCCGGTCAATGATGCCTACCCCGTGGAGGTGCTGATGCCCGCTGTCCGCCGCTCATCAGGAGACCACGCCGCCGGGTCAGCTTTGAGTATTCGATGGTGCGCGGTGTCAATGATTCCGATGCCTGTGCCAGACAGCTGGCCGACCTCATCCGGGGCATGGGTGCTCATGTGAACCTCATTCCCATCAACCCGGTGGACGGAAGCCCCTACTCGGCTACCGATGCCGCCAATGTCCAGCGCTTCCAGAAAAAGCTGGAGAGCCTGGGGGTCAACGCCACGGTACGCCGCCGTCTTGGCAGCGAGATCAGCGCCGCCTGCGGCCAGCTGCGCCGGGACGAAATGAATGGTAAGGCGTAAATCGCAAGAGGAGAAGCCTATGAAACTAGCAGGAAAAACGGATGTGGCCGCGTCCGGCAGGAAAATCAGGATGATTACCGTGCCGGGGAGCTGCCTGGCGGTGCTGTCTGGGCACTGGTGTGTGATGGCATGGGCGGTGCCAAAGGCGGCCGCGAGGCCTCACAGGGGGCCTGCAATGTCATCGAGCAGGTGTTTCAGGAGCAGTACGCCCAGTGCGGAGCAGGGCAGGAGGGAGCTTTTTTGAAAAAGGCCCTCATCAGCGCCAACCGCTATGTGTTCAACAAAGCCGCCCACGAGGAATCGCTGGCCGGTATGGGCACCACGGCGGTCTGCGCACTGGTGCGGGGCGGGGAAGCCACCCTCTGCCACGCGGGCGATTCCCGCGCCTACCTCTGCCGGGGCGGTAAACTGACCCAGCTCACCCACGACCACTCCTATGTGCAGGAGCTGGTGGACTGCGGCACCATCACGGAGGAGGAGGCCGAGCATCATCCCCAGAAGAACATCATCACCAGGGCGCTGGGCGTGGATTACCGGCTGGAGCCGGAGTTCACCACCGTAGCGCTGCAGGCAGGGGATGTTCTGCTGCTGTGCACGGACGGCCTGACCAATGCCGTACCCACAGAGCAGCTGGAGCAACTGCTGCGCAGCGGGTCTTTTTTACGATCTGCCGGACGTTCTGATCCGTACCGCCAACGAAAACGGCGGCCCGGATAACATTACCGCCCTGCTGGTGGGAGTAGAGCCGATGGAGGTGCGCCATGGATAACCTGATCGGTAAAAGACTGGACGGTCTGTATGAGGTGCAGGAGCTGATCGGCTCCGGCGGCATGGCCAACGTGTATAAGGCGGTCATGCGAGGACAGAACGGTCCTGTGCCTGCCGGGACTGTGGTGGCCGTCAAGGTGCTGCGGCGGGAGTATATGCACGACCCGGATCTTGTGCGCCGCTTTAAAAACGAATCCAAGGCCATCTCACTGCTGAATCACCCAATATCGTTAAGGTGTACGATGTCTCGGTCAACGACCATCTGCAGTATATTGTTATGGAATATGTGGACGGCATGACTGCGGGAGTACCTCAACGAGCGGGGCGGCAAGCTTTCCAGCCGGGAGACCGTGCACTTCATCTCCCAGATCCTCAAGGCGCTGGAGCATGCCCACGCCAACGGCGTCGTGCACCGGGATATCAAGCCCCAGAATATTATGCTGCTGGATAACGGCCAGCTGCGCATGATGGACTTCGGTATCGCCCGCATTTCCCGGCAGATAACCAGATGCTGGCCGGCAAGGCAATGGGCAGCGTGCATTATATCAGCCCGGAGCAGGCAAAAGGAGACGAGACCGACCGCACCAGCGACATCTACTCTGTGGGCGTCATGATGTACGAGATGCTTTCCGGACATCTGCCCTTTGATGCCGATGACGTGGTTGAGGTTGCATCAAGCAGATCTCGGACGAGCCCCGCTCGCTGCACGAACTGGCACCGGAAGTGCCCTATGCGCTGGTGGAGATCACCGAAAAGGCTATGGCAAAGCTCCCCCAGAACCGTTACCCTTCGGCACGGGCGATGCTGGAAGCACTGGACACCTATGTGCAGAACCCCTCCGTGCTGTTTGAATATCAGTATATTACAGAAGAAGCGCCCGAAAAGGTGGTGAAACGTACCATGAACCAGAACCGCGCGATCCGTCAGAACGAACAGCCCGCACCCCGCAAAAAAGGCAAGGGAAAACCGGGCAAAAAACGCCGCACTGTCTTTTTGCCGGCCTTGTTCGGCATCACCATTGCCTTTGCACTGGCCTGCATGGCACTGTGCTGGATGATCCTGAACGACTCCTCCAACCTGATGAACAGCAAGGCCGATGTCACCCTTGGGGATTATATCGGCATGACCAAAGAGCAGGCCATGGCTACGGATCAGATTGCATCCGGCCAGATCTCCCCAGAGTGGGAAGAGGAGTATAACAGCAACTATGCGGCCGGTTATATCTATAAGCAGTCGCCGGTATCCGGCCGCACCGTCCGCGAGGGTCAGAGCGTGACGCTGACCGTCAGCCTGGGCACCCAGTATGTCACCGTGCCGGACCTGACCAACTATGTGCAAACCGATGCCGAGCAACAGCTCAAGGCACTGGGCGTTTCGGTGCTGGTCACGCAGGCTGTGGATACCTCGGTGGCCTCCGGTGCGGTTATCCGCACCGACCCTGCCGCCGGTACGCAGGTGGCGGCAGGCTCTACGGTCATCCTCTATATCAGTCGTCCGCAGGTGTCCACCACCACCAAGTGCCCTCGCTTACCGGCATGAGGGTGGATGATGCCCGCACCCTGCTGGTGCAGAACCATCTGGGGCTTGGCAGCCGGAGTGAAGAATACAGCGACCAGCCAGCAGGTACGGTGCTCAGCCAGAGCCCTGCGGCAGGTACTACCGCAAAGCTGAACAGCCGCGTAAATGTTGTGGTCAGCGCGGGCGCTGCACCGGTACAGGAACCGGTGCAGCCCGGCAGTGACGGCACTTCCGGCACCACAGGTGAAGGCTCTGCCGGCGGCGATAGCACCGGCGGCAGCAGCGAGCCGAGCTCCAGCAGCAGCTCCACAGGCGGCGGTATTCTGGACTGGTGGTCCTCGCTGCTGAGCTGACGGAGGATATGCATGAACGGTTATATCGTAAAAGGCATTGGCGCTTTTACTATGTAAAAACGCCGGATGGCATCGTGGAGTGCAAACCCCGCGGCATCTTCCGCAAACAGAAGATCACCCCGTGGCAGGGGATGAGGTGACGCTGGAGACCGAGAATGACGCAGCGGTCATTGCGCAGATCGAGCCCCGCAAAAATGTTTTTGTGCGCCCGCCGGTGGCAAATCTGGATGTGCTGTTTCTTGTGGCCAGCACCACCCAGCCTACCCCCAGCACGCTGGTTCTGGATAAGCTTTCGGCCATTGCGGTGGATAAGGGCGTACAGCCGGTGGTGGTGTGTACCAAAAGCGACCTTGCCGAGGCGGATTTTCTGGCAAATGCCTATGCAAAGTCCACCCTGCCGTTTATCCGCATCGACTACGAAAGCGGTGCAGGTCTGGACGAAGTAAAGCAGTGGATCAACGGCAGATTGTGCGCTTTCTGCGGCAACTCCGGTGTGGGCAAATCCACCCTGTTGAACGCGCTGCTGCCGGACGCTGCCCGCGAGACCAGCGCCATCAGCCAGAAGTTGGGACGCGGCCGCCACACAACCCGTGAGGTGACCATCTTTGAAGCCTACGGCGGACGCATTGCCGACACGCCGGGCTTTGCCAGCTTGGAGGCGAATCGTGCCGGGTTCATCCCCAAGGAGAATCTTGAGCACGCTTTCCCGGAATTTGGCCCTTATCTTGGTCAGTGCCAGTTTACCGGCTGCTCCCACCGCAGCGAAAAAGGCTGTGCTGTGCGGGAAGCGCTGGCAGAGGGCAAACTTTCCAAGACCCGGTACGACAGCTACTGCGCCATGTACGACGAGGTAAAGGATGTCAAGGACTGGCAGCGCCCGAAAGTGTAATACGGAAGGAAGAATGAGATGTCCCGTTGTGTGATCCTTTCCGCCTGCCCGGTGCAGCCGGAACTTAAGCGCTTGCTGCGCAGCGATGATTTTATCATTGCCTGCGATGCGGGCTACCGCAACTGCGAACGGCTGGGCTGCAAGCCGGATATCATTGTAGGCGATTTTGATTCCGCTCCCTGTCCGCAGCAGAATGCGGACGATATCGTCGTTTTACCCCACGTCAAGGACGACACCGATACCGAGTATGCCGCAAAGCTCGCGGCGCAAAAGGGCTTTGACGAGGTGCTTTTGCTGGGCGCACTGGGCGGCAAGCGGGTGGAGCACACCCTTGCAAACCTGTGCACCGGCCTTGGGCTGGAGCAGCGCGGCATCCGCGCTGCCTTGCAGGACGAGCGCTCCCGCATCACCTTTGTGCTGCCGGGCGAGAGCCGCCGCTATCCCAAGGAGGAGTTCTTCTACTTCTCCGCCTTCCCCATGGAGGGACGCGCCGAGGGCGTGTATGAAAAAGGCTCCTTCTATGAGTTAGAGGATGCCGTGCTCACAGCAGGCTATCCGCTGGGCGTGAGCAACGAATATGCCGAAGGATCGGACTGCATCACCATCAGCACACGGCAGGGCGCGCTTGTGGTGGTGGAGACCATCGCAGATTAAACCTCTTCCCGGAACATTTTTGCCCGTCAGACGCTATAATGGGGTAAACATGAGCGAAAGGCGGGGTGGAGATGCAGGTAGTGGTCATTCGCAGCCCGAAAGCGCTGTGCGGCATTCTGCGCAAGCTGTTCGGCATCCGCAAAGAGAACTGAATCCAAAAAAGGCCGGTGTGTGGCAAAGCTGCTGCACACCGGCCTTTTACTGCCGGCATACCGTCGCCTGCTGCCGCATACACTCTTACGGAAACGGACAGGGAAAGGAGCACACTGCACATGGAACTGAAGATATTCCGGGATACGCTGCCGCAGGGCGGGGCAGGCTGTACCGTAAAAGCAGAACTTCCGCTGGAGACCGATATCCGCATCTCGGATGACCTGCCGCCGGTGGGTAAGCTGGTCAAGTGTTTTGTCCGCCCGGTTGTTCTGCAGCGGCAGTTGCAACCGGGCAGACTTACCTTAGAGGGCTATCTGCGCTGCACGGTGTTTTACCAGAGCGAAGCAGAAAAAGACCTGTGCCAGACCGAGCAAAAGCTGCCCTTCACCCGGCAGCTGGAACTGCCGGAGCTTACCTTTACGGCATGGACAGCCGTGGTGGAAGGGCAGACAGAGTACCTCAACACCCGCGCGGCAGACCCGCGCCGCATCGAGGTGGCGGGGCGCTATGCTGGTGGTCACGGTGCACACCCAGTGCAAGACCGAGGTGATCACCGCATTGGCAGATGGCGGCATCGAGCAGCAGCTGCGCACCCTGCAAGGCGTGCGCAGTGTGGCCGTGTTGGATAAGCTTGTTACCTTAGAGGGAGAACTTGTCTTCGCAAAGCCCCCCGCGGCTGTACTGGATATTACCGGTAACGCCTGTGTGGCAGAGGTAAAGCTGCTTGCCGGTAAAGCTGTTGTCAAGGGGGAACTGCGGGTGCAGTGTGCATGGCGGGCAGAAGGGGACACGGCCCTGCAAAGTCAGGCGGCGGCGCTGCCCTTCCAGCAGGTAATAGATTTAGAGGGCATCACCGAGGACTGCCGCTGTCTGTGCGTGGCAGAGCCGGTGGGGTTTACCCTGTCACAGGCAGAAAGCGCCGCCGCCCAGCTGACGGCAAATGTCATGCTGCACCTGCGGGCATGGCGCAGCTATCAGCTGCAGGTGGCAGTGGATGCTTTTTCCACCCGGTTTGAAACGGAACTCACACCGCAGCCGCTCGTCACAGAGCAGTTGCTCTGCACCCTGAATGATACCGCCACCGCCACAGGCTCCGGACCTCTTCCGGATGCAGGGGCGCAGCTGCGGGCCTGTTTTGTGCACTACGGCCCTCAGCAGGCCGTCCAAAAAGGGGAGGGCTGGGTGCTTGCCGCAAAGGCGGTGGTAACAGCCCTTGCAGAGAACACCCTCGGCGAGCTGGAAAGCTACGAAAAAACCTTGGAGGTCGCTGTCCCGCTGCCCATTACGCCGCCGGAGGGAACGGTGCTTGTGCCGGAATGTTGGCTGAGCACCGAGAACGTGCAATGCACCTGTGCGGGCGGCACACTGGAAGCTACGATTACAGTCCGGGCAGAGGGCACGATTTTAGGCTGCACCACCAGCCCGGTCATCGGCAGTATCACCCTTGGCGACCCGCTGCCCGATACCGACCCCGAGATCGCCTTGCGTATCTACTACGCGCAGGCCGGGGAGGAGGTGTTTGCAGTGGCCCGGCGGTTCCATGTGGCCCCGGCGCAGATCCTTGCGGCAAACCAGCTGGAAGAGGAACTTGCCTGTCTGCCGCAGGCACAGCGGTTGCTGATCCCGGCCACCTGAGCGTAAGGCTGTAAATAATCGGAAAAAAGCACTCCATTCCCGGACGGTACGAGCTGCCGCGCCGGGAATGGAGCGCTTTTCGTTCGTGTTGCGCAGAAAAACAATGCAAAGAGTTACCGAAAAGGCAGAAAAGAAAATTTGCAAAATAAGACGTATTGACGCTGCAAAATACGGCAAGTATACACCTAGTATCTTTCGAAAGAGATTAAAAATCAACATAAGTACCATGCTGACATCGATTTCATTTCTGAAAAACATCTTAAAAATACGATTTGTATTTTACTCTTTGCAGACCATCCATGGATGTGGTATACTGAAGTACAGTCTATAGAATCAGAATGTTTCTGCCCGGGTCAACCTGCGCTCTGTAAGTCACATTGGGCACAGCAGGCAGAAAACAAAATCATATCGCGGGGGAGTGGAATATTTGGAACTGGAACATGCAAAAAAGCGTGTGAAAGAACTGCGCGCAATTATTGAGAAAAACAACCGACTTTACTACGATCAGGATGCGCCGGAGCTGGAGGATTTTGAATACGATGCCCTGACGCGGGAGTTGAAGGAACTGGAAGCGCAGTTTCCCCAGCTGGTCACAGCAGCATCGCCCACCCAGAAGGTGGGTGGCACCGCCAGCAGCAAGCTGCCCAAGGTGACCCATGCCTCAAGATGGAAAGTCTGCTGGATGCATTTTCCTTTGACGAGCTGCGGGACTTCGACCGCCGCGTCCGCGAGGCCGGAGTAGAGCCGGAGTATGTCGTAGAGATCAAGATCGATGGCCTTTCCTGCAGCTTGGAGTATGAGAATGGACAGCTCGTCCGCGCCTCCACCCGAGGTGACGGCGTGGTGGGCGAGGATGTTACCGCAAACGTGCGTGCCATCCGCAGCATCCCCAAGACTCTTAAAGACGCACCGGAGTTTCTGGAGGTACGCGGCGAGGTATATATGCCCCACGAGGCCTTTCAGCACCTGTGCGCCGAGCAGGAATTGCAGGGTGCAGCACCTTTTAAAAATCCCCGCAACGCAGCAGCCGGATCTCTGCGGCAAAAGGACGCCCGCATCACCGGCAGCGTGGGCTTTCTATCTTTGTGTTCAATGTGCAGCAGATCCGGGGCAAGACCCTGACCAAGCACTCCGAAAGTCTGGATTACCTCAAAAGCCTTGGCCTGCCGGTATCGCCGCGCTACCATGTGGTGCATGATATCGAGGACGCCATTGCCGAGATTGAGAACATCGGGCAGAACCGCTCCAAGCTGGACTTTGACATGGACGGTGCTGTTATCAAGGTGAACGATTTTGCGCAGCGGGAGCTGATGGGTTCCACCAACAAATTCCCGCGCTGGGCCATCGCCTTCAAATACCCGCCGGAGGTCAAGGAGACCACCCTGCGCAGCATCGAGGTGGCTGTGGGGCGCACCGGTGTGCTTACCCCCACCGCCTGCTTTGACCCGGTGTTTCTGGCAGGCACTACGGTAGCTCGCGCCACTCTCCACAACGAGGACTTCATCCGACAGTTCGGGCTGTGCATCGGGGACACCATTCAGGTGCGCAAAGCGGGCGATATTATCCCGGAGGTCATCGGGGTCACCCATCATGCAGAGGGGGCTGAACCCTACACCATGCCTACGGTCTGCCCCTCCTGCGGTGCGCCGGTGGTGCACTTGGAGGACGAAGCTGCCCTGCGCTGCGTGAACCCGGAGTGTCCGGCACAAGCACTGCGCAACATCATCCATTTTGCCTCCCGGGATGCCATGGATATCGAGGGTCTGGGCGAGGCGGTGGCCACCCAATTGGTGGAAAAGGAACTGGTGCATTCCGCAGCAGATATCTACACGCTGACCCGGGAACAGCTGCTGGAGCTGGACAAATTCAAGGAGAAAAGCGCGGACAATCTGCTGCAAGCTATTACTGCCTCCAAGCAAAACAATCTGGATAAGCTTTTGTTCGGTTTTGGCATCCGCAACATCGGCGATAAGGCAGCCGCGCTGCTGGCAGAACATTTCGGCACACTGCAGGCCATCCGGGAAGCCACCGCAGAGCAGATCAGTCAGATCGACGGCTTCGGCGGCGTGATGGCGCAGAGTGTGGTGGAGTTCTTTGCCAAGGAAGGCACCACCGATCTGGTGCATCGCCTTGCAGATGCGGGGGTCAATATGCAGTGGAAGGGCGAGCGAAGGGAGATAAACTGGCGGGCAAAAACGCTGGTGGTCACCGGTACGCTCGGAGACCCTCTCCCGCAACGAAGCGAGGCGCTGATCGTGAAAAACGGCGGCAAAGCCAGTGGCTCGGTCTCCAAAAAAACGGCCTATGTGGTGGCCGGTGCAGCGGCGGGCTCCAAGCTGACCAAGCACAGGCGCTGGGCGTGCCTGTGCTGACCGAGCAGGAATTTCTTGCTATGCTGCAGGATGCTCCGGCAGAACAGGAAACGACTTAAAGCGCCCTCTTAAATGCCGAAATACAAGTAATTTCAAAAGCTTCTGCAATGCTGTTGCAGAGGCTTTTTTGTTTGCCCGTTCCCGGTTCCCGGTTCTAATGACGCACAAAGCGCATACAATGCTAGCACAAAGCTTTCGTGGAAGGAGAAACCAAAGTGGACGAGTATTATCAGGCTGTCAGAGCCTTCCCGCTTGGCTTGCAGCGCCGCTGGCACAGCTGCCCGTACAAACGGCAGTGCGCATACAGGAGCTGAGGCTGCGCACTGGCTGTGCGGTCACATTTACTGTACAGGGACGGCAATGCCCTGCTTCGGCACTGCCGGGCTGCCCTCCAAAGCTGGCTGCAATGAGGCTGAATGCGCTGCAAATAGAAGAGATATTTCACACCCTTTGCAACGGCTCGGTGCACACCCACGAAAGGGAGCTTGCTGAGGGCTACCTGACCACTGCTGTCGGCAACCGCGTGGGCGTGGCGGGGCAGTTCGTACAGCGGGAAGGGCAGTGCATCGCTCTGCAAAAGGTCACTTCGCTCAACCTGCGGATCGCACGCAGTTGTGTTATCCCTTTGCCGCCCGCGCTGGACAAGCTGCTGGAACAGCACTTTACCGGGCTGCTGGTGGTGGGAGAGCCCGGCAGCGGCAAGACCACCCTGTTGCGCACTATCGCCCGGACGCTGGCCGAGCGGCAGCGTCTGGTGGCCGTGATAGACGAGCGGGGCGAGCTTTTCCCGCCGGAAGGGCCGCTTCCGCCGCTGGAGCGCATTGGCGGGTGGATAAAGCCCGCGCCGTCAGATGGCGCTGCGTACGCTGGCACCACAGGTGATCCTGCTGGACGAGCTGGGCAGTCTGGAGGAAACGATGGCACTGGAGCAGGGCCTGTTCAGCGGGGTGGATTTTATTGCCAGTATCCACGCGCCGGATGCTGCACAGGCACAGTGCCGCCCGCAGGTGCAGGCTTTGTTGCAGCGCGGGATGCTGCGGCAGCTGGTCATCCTGCCGGGCGGGAGACACCGGGTTTGCATCCGGGAAGTGTGCGCCGTATGAGTGGCCTTCTGCACGGGCTTGGCCTGCTTTTGCTCCCACTGTGCGGCTGGCTGGCGGGGGATGCGGTACAGGCTCAGACAAGTCTGCACCTTGCTGCCTTGCAGGGCACCATCGCGTTATTACAGCGCATCCGGCAGGAGATACAGTACCGCCGGGCAGACCTGCAAAGCCTCTGCCGGCAGCTTTGCCGCGAGGGCCTTTTGCCACAAAATCCCGGCGGTACATTGCAGCAGTTGCCTGCACCGTGGCAGCTTTCAGCAGAGGAGCGTGCCTGCTTTGCAGAGTGCTTTAGCGGAATCGGCCGCGCAGAGGCCGCACAGGAATGCGAGCGGCTGGGTTACTATACGGCGCGGTTTGAGGACTATTTACAGCAGGCACGCCGCACAGCACAGCGGCAGGCCGGTTTGCCGCACCGTCTGGGGTTGGCTGGCGGTATGATGCTGGCGCTGCTCTTTTGGTAAAAGCTGTACAGAACAAAGGAGAAACGGATGGATATCGAACTTGTGTTCAAAATTGCGGCCATCGGCATCATCGTAGCAGTACTTAATCAGCTGCTCATCCGCTCCGGGCGGGAGGATCAGCCATGATGACCACATTGGCGGGGCTTGTGGTAGTGCTCTCCATTCTCGTCAAGCAGATCAGCACCCTGTTTGCCACCATCCGGTCTCTGTTTGCGCTATGAGCGCGGCGGTTCCGGTGCTGACTGCGCTGCTGCTGATGGCCTTTGCGGGAGTTCTATTGCAGCGGTATTCCCCGGCATTTGCGTTGCTGCTTTCGCTGGGTGCTGCGGTGTGGCTGTTGCTCCGTCTGGCACAGCCGCTGCGCGGGGTACTGCAAGCAATGGTACAGCTGGGGCAGCGCACCAATGCGCAAGCCTTTTCCTGCCTTTTGCGCAGCGCGGGCATCCTGTTGCTGGCAGATTACGTCCGCACCCTCTGCGAGGAAGCAGGAGCAGATACTCTTGCATGGTGCGCCGGGCTGGCGGGGCGGTGTCTCGTACTGGCAGCAGTATGGCCGCTGCTGGAACAGATATTCCAGACGATCTGGGGGTTGGCAGGATGAAAAAATGCGGCCTTATCATTTGCATGGCAACGCTGGGTTTTCTGTGCAGCAAAACCGCTCTGAAAGCTGCGGCAGCAGAAGCCACACCGTGGCAAACCTATCTCGACAAGGCACCTGTACAGGCCGAGCAGTTTGCGGCAGACCCGCTTGGCACCCTTGTGCGTTTGTTTGCCGCCGAACCGGTGCAATTGCTGCGGGATACGATGCAACAATATGCCGATGTTCTGCTGTTTTTGTCGCTGGCAGCTGGACTTGCATTTCTCTTGCAGGACACTGCGACAGAGCACTGCTGGAGCTGGCGGCTGCCGGCGGCTGCGGCGTTCTATTGTGGCAGGAGCTGGACAAGCTTGCCGCTGCCCTGTGCACCCGGATGGCCGGGTGGAAAAGTTATCTGCTGGGCTTTTTGCCGGTATACAGCGGCGTGTTGGCAGCTGGCGGTGAATGGAACGCCGGAGCGGCTGCAAACGGCTTTCTGCTCACGGTGCTGTGTTTTATCGCACAGGCGGTCACCCTCTGGCTGCAGCCGCTGCTGCGCAGCTACCTTGCCATCAGCATGGCCTGCGGCATCAGTTCCCGCAAAAGCCTGTTCGAGGGCTGCACTCTGACCGGGCGGCTGCTGCGGCAGGCCATCGGCTGGGCAGGCAAAGCGTTCGCCGCCCTGATGAGCATTCAGCGCGTAGTCACGGTGCAGCTGGATCGTTCAGCCTCCCATCTGGGACAGCTGCTGACCGGCAGTGTGCCCATTGTAGGGCAGGCGCTGAGCAACGCGCAGATGCAGTGCTGGCCGGGATGCAGTTGCTCAAAAGCACCCTTGGCATTGCCGCATTGCTCAGCATCGGGGCAGAATTTGCGCCCTTGTATCTCGGGCTGCTGATACATCTGCTTTTTCTGTCCTGCTGCGGCTGGCTTGCCGGGATCGGCGGGCTGGAGTATTGCCATAAGCTGCTGCAATGCTTTGCCGAAGCCGTGCGCTGCATGGCGGCTGTTACGGCCTTGTTTTTTATGTTGTTTGTGGTGGGCATCGCACTGCTGATGCTGACAGGGGGTGGTTAGATGCAGGCATTTCAGCGGGCCGCGGCAGTATTCTGCATGGCGTGCATCGGGGCGGAGCTGGTCAGTTTTTTTGCTGGGCAAAGCTGGGCAGGCCGGTGCATAAAGCCGCAGCCGGGTTATATATTTTAGCAGTCCTTCTTGCGCAGCTGCCACGGCTGCCGGGCAAGGTTTTGACCGCTTTTTCAGGGAGCACAGCCCCGGCGGTCCTGTCTGCGATGCAGTCGGATACATTGGAAACGGATATCCTGACCGAGACAGAGACCCGGTTGGCGGAGTACTGTACGCACAGTGCCGCCAGCAGTTCGGGCTTGATGCCAGCGTGACGGTCACGCTGGAAAAAGCCGGGCAGCAGGTCGTGGTAAAAAAGGTTGTTGCTGCCTTCCCGCGGGCTGTACCGCCGCCCAAAAGCAGGCAGCGCTCAGCTTTTGCAGCAGACACTGGGCACCGCTCCCACGGCAGCGGAGGGGAGCACACCGTGAAGAAGAATGAATTGCTTTCCGCTTTACGCTCTTTGCAAAACAACAAAACCGCACCGCGCTGGCGGTGACGGTCGGCGTGATGGCAATGTTGCTGCTTTTGCTGTCGGAACTTTTACCCAGCGGCAACACGCAGAAAACCGCGGCATCTACTGTCCGGACTGCTGCCGTCAGCCAGTACCAGACCCAACTGGAGCAGCAGCTGGAAGAGCTTATCAGCCAATTGCAGGGGGCAGGGCGCACCACGGTCATGGTCACCCTGACCACCGGAGAGGAGACTATCTATGCAGTAGATACCCAGACCGGAGATCTGCAACAGCAGGAGACGCACGTTCTTTTACAGGATGGGTCTGCGCTGGCTGAGACCACCTATCTGCCGCAGGTCTGCGGGGTTGCCGTGCTGTGTGAGGGCGGGGGAGATGTCCGGGTTGCAGCCCGCATTACTGAGCTGCTGCATTCGCTGTTGGATCTGCCCGCGAACCGCATCTGCGTGGAGCAACGCAAGTGCTGAGCTGCTGCTTTGATCGAGTACCAAAACTATTTACCCAAAAACAAAGGAGGAAGCGTTTTATGAGAGCACTTTCCAGAAACACCCGCAGTCACCGCCCTGACACTGGCGGCGGCGCTGGTCATTGCCGTCTACTTAAACTGGCAGTATGCCGGGCAGACATTACTCCGCAGACAGAGGACGACACCCTCATGGTCTCGGCAGAGCCAGTGGAGGCAGAAGCGGAGACTGCCATCACGGATGCGCTGCCCACAGAGGCGGAGGCCGCCTCCGGTGTCAATAAAAATTATGGCGAAGCACAGCTTGTCAGCGTAGCAAACGACAGCGGCACCCGCTTTTGAACAGGCTCGGCTCAAGCGGGAAAAAGGCACACGACGAAGCGATGGATACCCTGCAAAAAGAGCCTGAAGTCCTCCTCCCTGACAGCGGAGGAGAAAAAGGAGTACACCGCACAAATGGCGGCAGGGCTGGAGGATCTGAACGCAGAAAACGAGATCGAAACGCTGGTGCGCGCCAAGGGCTTTGCGGATTGCCTGTGCTTTTTGCAAGCAGGGCGGGCAGACCTGACCGTGATGACAGCGGGTGAACCGCTCACGGCGGCGCAGGTGGCACAGATCCGGGATGTGGTGATGAACAAAAGCAGCGTGACCGCCCAGAATATCACGGTGGTGGAGGTAAAGTAAGCACTCTTTATCTATGCGGATATCCCGGCGGCGCAGGCGCAGCTTTTCTTGCAGGCAGAAAGCCGTATGCGCTGCGGGATGCCATTCTATGCTGATTTCCATCTTCTTTTCCAAACAAGTATTGAAATTACCCCCGCATTGATGGTATAATAACTCTATCAAAAATGAATGCTGCGCGCCTTTATGCACTGTACAAGGGCGCGTTTGAACACAAAAGGCAGGCACGGCAGACCGGTTTCAGGGTTTTGAAACCGCTGCCGGAGCAGCCTTTGGATGGAGGACAGCACAATGGATTTACAGAACATGGATCTTCAGGCGGCAGCCTTCAGATTTCGACCGAGGTCGTGGGTAAGATTGCCCGCTGCGCCGCACTGGAAGTAGACGGCGTTGCCGAGGTGTCCTGCGGCGTGCAGAATAAAAAGCTGAAAAGCCTGCTGGAATCTGCCAGTATCCAGCCGCCTGTGGTGGTTGAGATGCGGGACGGCACGGCCAGCATCACTCTGCACCTGATGATGCAGTTCGGCGCACGGATTCCCTCTGTGGCTGAAAAAGTACAGGAGAACGTCAAGTCTGCCGTGCAGAACATGACCAATGTGACGGTTAGCCGCGTGGATCTGGTCATTGCAGGCCTTGCCGAAGCGCAGTAACAAATTCAGCAAAAAATCATATCAGAAACGATCCTCCTCCCGGTACGCCCGGCGGGGAGGGTTTGTATTGCGAAAGGAACATTATGGAAAACATTCTGCCCCGTAGAGAAGCCCGTGAAAACGCCTTTTTGCTGGCATTTTCGCAGACCTTTGGTGACATTCCTCTGGCCGAGGCACTGTCCAATCACGCTGAGAACGACGAGGAACATCCCGTGGACGCCTTCAGCCGTCTGTTGCTGAACGCCTACTATGATCATTCCGCAGAGGTGGATGACGAGATCCGCGCCCATCTGCGCAACTGGACAATGGAGCGTCTGCCCCGCGTCAGCCTGACCGTGCTGCGTCTGGCCGTGGCCGAGATGCTGTTCGGCGGCGAGAACAAGCCCGGCGTTGCCATCAATGAGGCTGTGGAACTGACCAAGAAGTACGGCGCGGGCGAGGACTACCAATTGTGAATGGCCTGCTGGGTGCTGTGGCACGCGACCACGGCCTGAGTGATGAACCGTCACGGAGTCGGCTGAACAGTGAGTCGTTATACGCTCGGGGTCGATACAAGCAACTATGCAACCTCTCTGGCAGTTTTTGATACAGCCGGGGAGGTTGTTTGTGCAAAAAGCGCTTTTTGCCGGTAAAAGCCGGGCAGCTTGGTCTCCGGCAAAGCGATGCACTGTTCCATCACACAGCAGCTCTGCCGGAGATGCTGCAGGAGCTGGCGCAGGAATTCGACCTGACAAAAATAGACGCCGTAGGTGTTTCGCAAAAGCCGCGCCCGGTAGAGGGCAGCTATATGCCTGTTTTCTGGCTGGTGTCAGTGCGGCGACGCCTTTGCGGCGGCACGGGACATTCCGCTGATCCACACTACCCATCAGCAGGGTCACGCTGCTGCGGCGCTGTATGCCGCAAAGGGTGAGGCACTGTTCTCCCAGAAGGTGCTGCTGTTCCATATCTCCGGCGGCACAACGGATCTTTTACTGTGCGATCAGGTGCGTGCTATCACCACCCTTGGCACCAGTACCGATCTGTACGCTGGTCAGGCGGTGGACCGCGTGGGCGTGCGGCTGGGCTTTGGCTTTCCCGCAGGGGCAGAGGTCTCCCGCCTTGCTGCGCAGTGCGCCGAGGAGATCCGGCCCAAGTCCAGCGTAAAGGGGCTGCAATGCAGCCTTTCTGGGCTGGAAAACCAGTGTAACGCCCTGCTTGCGGCCGGAAAAGCTCCGGAATACGTTTGCAAGTACTGCCTGCTCTGCGTGGCAGATACCGTTGTCCGCATGACAAAGGCCGCACAGAAGGAATACCCCGGTCTGCCGGTGGTCTGCGCCGGTGGTGTGATGAGCAGCGATATCATCCGCACATGGGTGCAGCAGCGTTTGCCGCAGGTTTATTTTGTGCCAGGGCAGTATTCAAGTGATAATGCCATCGGCGTATCCATTCTTGCTGCGCGGGAGGCCGGTCTATGGCTGATGTGATCTCGGTATCCGATCTGAATCATTATGTCAAAACGCTGCTGGATGTCAACGATGGGTTATTCGATCTTGCCCTGCGGGGTGAGATCGCAAATTTTGTGCAGACGCCCGCAGCGGGCACTGCTACTTTTCTCTGCGGGACGATGCCTGCAGCGTAAAGGCGGTGATGTTCCGCACCGATGCCCGCCGTCTGGCGTTTCGCCCGGAGGAGGGGATGCGGGTCGTGGTGCGCTGCCGCGCTACCCTTTACGAGCGGGACGGTGCGTTTCAGGTCTATGTAAACGAGATGTTTCCAGATGGTCTGGGCGCAGCACAGCTTGCGCTGGAGCAGCTGAAGGCCCGGCTGGAAAAGGAAGGTCTGTTCGACCCGGCGCAAAAAAAGCCGCTGCCCGCATACCCCAAATGTATCGGTGTCGTCACCAGCAAAACAGGGGCGGCATTGCAGGATATCCGCAACGTGATCAGCCGCCGCTGGCCGTCCGTTCGGCTGCTGCTGTGCCCGGTAAGGGTGCAGGCTTTGAGGCTGCCCGGCAGATCGCCGCCGCCATCTGCACGCTGGATCAGAGCGGGCGGGTAGACGAGATCATCGTAGCCCGGGGCGGCGGCAGCAGGGAAGACCTGTGGGTGTTCAACGCTGAGGAGATTGCTCGGGCAGCATTTCGCTGCAAAACGCCACTGATCAGTGCCATCGGACACGAGATCGACTACACCATTCTGGACTTTGTAGCCGACCAGCGTGCTCCCACACCGTCCGCTGCCGCAGAGCTTGCGGTGCCGGATCGGGAGGAACAGCAGCGCATTTTTGAAAATATTGAAGAAAATATTCACAAAAATATACAAAAACGGCTTGCGTTGTGCTATAATGGTCTAGAACAATACAACTTTTTGTTGGAGCAAAGCGCGCCGAGCAAAATCTTACAGCAGTATTCAAGCCGTCTGCAACAGGTGCAGCAGGCCATTCAGGCGCAGCAAAAAGCGCGTATGAATGACAAAAATATGCAGCTGCAACACGCGGCCGCGCTGGCGGCATCGCTGAATCCATATCGTGTGCTGGCCCGTGGCTATGCCCTTGTGACCGATATAAAAGGGAAGGTCTGTACCGTAGAGCGACTGCAGCCGGAGCAGCCCATCTGTGTGCGCAGTCGTCAATATCAGGCACGATGCCGTGTGGAAACGGTGGAGGAGATCAATGAGAGCACCCAAAAGCTTTGAAGAAGGAATGGATCGGCTGAACACGATCCTTGCACAGATGCAGCAGGAGGACACCTCGCTGGCAGATTCCGTCAAGCTGTATGCGGAAGCTGCTCCCTGATGCAGTACTGCCATGCAACGTTGGAAAAGACGTCGTTGCAGATCGAGGAAATCAATGCAAAGATTGCCGAGACCGTGGACACCCCGCAGGAGCAGGAGGAAGAATAATGGAATATAAGGCGCAATATCAGGAATATCTGCTGCAGGCTACGGCTGCGCTGGATGCTGCCAGCGCCCGTTTTCTGCCCGAGGAATCGGAAGTATGCAGAGCTGCCCGTTACAGCTTGCTGGGCGGTGGAAAGCGCATCCGCGCGATTCTGACGCTCAGTGTCTGCGATATGCTGGGCGGCGAGATGCAGGTTGCCGCACAGTTCGCGGCAGCTGTGGAGATGCTGCATTGCTACTCGTTGATCCATGATGATCTGCCCTGCATGGACAACGATGATCTGCGCCGGGGACGTCCCTCTTGCCATAAGGCCTTCAGCGAGTCCACGGCAATGCTGGCCGGTGACGTGCTGCTGACCGAGGCTTTTGAGGTGATTGTAAACGCCTCCGCTACGCCGCAGATCTGCGTGGCAGCCGCCCGTGCACTGGGCGCGGGTGCAGGCAGCCGCGGCATGGTCTACGGGCAGGAGCTGGATCTGAAATATGAAGCGCTAGCGGCCACCGAGGAGCAGCTGCGCCTCATTCACCGCAACAAGACTGGTGCACTGATCAATGCCGCCGTCCAGATGGGCGCTGCCGCAGCCGGTGCAACACCGCAGCAGTGCGAGATACTGCTCCTACGCATACGGGCTGGGGCTGGTGTTCCAGATCGTGGACGATGTGCTGGACGTTACCAGCACCCCAGAACAGCTGGGCAAACCCATCGGCAGCGACAGCGAAAACGGCAAGACCACTTTTGTTACCCTGTATGGAACCGACGGCGCAATGGTGCTGGCGCAAAAGCTGAACGAGCAGATCTGCAATGATCTGCAGCAGCATTTTGGTGCAAAGGCAGCTTTTTGCAGCAGCTGGCTCAGCAGCTTCTGGTGCGCAAAAACTAAAGAAAAAGGAATACAGATATGCAGTTTATTCAAAATATCTTATCAGCCAATCAGATCTTGACCGCATCGCTTCTTAGCTGGTTCATTGCACAGGTGCTAAAGACCATCATCAACTTTATTCTGCTGGGTAAATTCCAGTTAGAGCGGATGTGGGGCGATGGTGGTATGCCCAGCGCACACAGCGCGACCGTCTGCGCCATGGCTATTGTTACCGGACGCAGCGCCGGGGTTTCCTCGCCGATTTTTGCGGTGGCCTGTGTGGTGGCTATCATCACCATGCACGATGCCATGGGCGTCCGGCACGAGACCGGTGAACAGGCAAAGGTGCTGAACCAGATGATTGCCCAGTGGATCGATGTAAGCGAGAAAAACGCTCCCTTTTTGCAGAATATGCACCTGAAGGAAATGGTCGGCCACACGCCGCTGCAAGTCGTGGCGGGCGTACTGCTCGGCTCCTTGGTAGCTTTCTGTTCCCGGTCGTGTAAAAGGCGGCAGAGACGCCCAAAGTACAAACACATAAAGGATGTGTGAATATGGAATCGTTGTTGCTGGATAAGGTCGATCAGCCCAGCGATCTTAAAAAGCTGAATGCGCAGCAGGTGGAAAAACTTTGCGCAGAGATACGGCATTTTTTGCTGGAAAATATCTCCAAGACAGGTGGCCATCTGGCCTCTAATCTTGGCACCGTAGAGCTGACCGTGGCGCTGCACCGTGTGCTGGAAACGCCTAAGGATAAGATCGTTTTTGATGTGGGGCATCAGTGCTACACCCACAAACTGCTTACCGGACGCGGAAACAGTTTGACCATTTGCGGCAGCTGGATGGCATTTCCGGCTTTCCCAATCCTCACGAAAGTGTGCACGATGCCTTTATTGCCGGACATGGCAATACGGCGCTTTCACTCGCTATTGGTATGCTTGGGCCAAAAAGATCAAGCATGAGCCGGGCTTGTGGTGGCGGTGATCGGCGATGGCGCTTTTACCGGCGGCATGGTGTATGAGGGGATGAACAATATCGGCGGGCTGGACAACCTGCTTGTGATCTTGAACGATAACAAGATGTCCATCTCTAAAAATGTCGGTGCACTGGCACGATATCTGACCCATCTGCGCACAACTACGGCGTATTATGATGCCAAGGATAATGTACGCAGTTTTCTGGACGGTGTGCCATTGATTGGTACGCCGATGAAAAAATCGCTGATCGGCGCAAAAACGCTGGTACGCCGCGCTATGTACCACTCCACTATGTTTGAGGATATGGGCTTTGAATACATCGGCCCGGTGGATGGCCACAACGTGGAGGAGCTGGAACGCACCTTGCGCTCGATCTATCAGCGGCCGGGTCCCCATTTTTTGCATATTGTGACCAAAAAGGGTAAAGGTTATCAGCCGGCAGAGATGAACCCAGGAAACTATCACGGTGTATCTGCTTTTGACCCGGACGGAATGCCAGACCCGGAGGTTGCGCCGAAGGAATCCTTCTCCACTGTTTTCGGCAAACTGCTGGTGCAGGAGGGAACACAAAACCCGAAGCTCTGCGCGATCACCGCTGCATGAAGTACGGTACCGGACTGCAATTCTTTGCCCATCGTCACCCGCAGCGCTTTTTTGATGTGGGCATGGCGGAGCAGCATGCTGTCACCTTTGCGGCCGGTCTTGCCAGTCAGGGAATGCTGCCGGTGGTGTGCATCTACTCCACCTTCCTGCAGCGCTCCTATGACAGATCATCCACGATGTCAACCTGTTGAAGGAGAATGTGGTCTTTGCCATCGACCGCGCCGGCTTTGTCCCTGCAGACGGCGAGACCCATCAGGCATCTATGATGCAGCCTTCCTCAGCCAGATCGGCATCCCGGTCTATGCACCCTCCAATTACGAGGAACTGCAATACTGGCTGCACTATTTGCTGCAGGACACGGTCTCCGGCCCTCGAGCCATCCGCTACCCCCGCGGCGGCGAGAGTGCAAAACTGGCGCAGTATCCCTGCACAAAGCGGGAATACGACTTTTTGTATGACGCCGGGGCAGAGATTCTTCTGGTCAGCTATGCGGACGAACTGGAGGATATATTGGAGGCCGCCGATCAATTGAACGCTGCATCGCAGAATGCAGACGTTCTGAGGCTTGTAAAGCTATACCCCTTTACAGATAAACTTATCGATACTGTGTCGAAATATAAAATCGTACTGTTTGCAGAAGAATGTGTTGCAGCTGGTGGTATTGGCGAGCATCTGGCCTGCGCCTTGCAGCAAAAGGCTGGAACGGCCGCTTTTTACACTGCGCTGTCCACACGGCCTGCCTGCCGCACGCGACTGTTCCGCAGATCAAGCAGTGCACCGGTCTGGACGCTGCGGATCTTGTGCAGGCAGTCCGGTCTGCCCTCACGAAAGGAGAAAACGAGCTGTGAAAATTCGGTTGGATCAATATCTTGTGCAGAACGGCCTTGTGCAGAGCCGGGAGCGCGCCAAGGCTCTGATCATGGCCGGTGTGGTTTTTGTCAACCAACAAAAGGTGGACAAGGCCGGCGAGATGATCAAGGAGGACGCTGTGGTCGAGGTTCGCGGCCATGATATCGGCTATGTCAGCCGCGGCGGCTTAAAGCTGGAAAAGGCCATGAAGTGCTTCCCGCTTACCCCCAACGGCAAGGTCTGCATGGACATCGGTGCATCTACCGGCGGCTTTACCGACTGTATGCTGCAAAATGGTGCCGTGAAGGTGTATGCCGTAGATGTTGGCTACGGTCAGCTGGCATGGAGCCTGCGGACGGATGCGCGCGTGGTGAATATGGAGCGCACGAACATCCGCTATGTCACGCCGGAGGATCTTGCAGAGCCCATTGATTTTTTCAGTGTGGATGTTTCCTTTATTTCTCTGCATCACATCTTCCCGGTGGCACAGCGCATCACCACCCCGGACGCCATGGGCGTCTGTCTGGTGAAGCCGCAGTTCGAGGCAGGCCGCGAGAAGGTGGGCAAAAACGGCGTGGTGCGTGACCCTGCCGTGCATCGTGAGGTGTTGCACAATGCCATGTCTTATGCTGCGGAAAACGGCTTTGTGGTGCGCGGGTTGGATTACAGCCCGGTCAAAGGGCCGGAAGGCAATATTGAGTACCTGATGTTTGTGCAGAAGAGCGACCAGCCCGCTGTGCTGGACGATGAAGCCGCCGCACAGGTGGTGGCAGCAAGTCACACCACGCTGGATCGCTGAGACTCAACTGTCAGCAAAGGAGAAACCGGTATGACGGTCTACATTTCGCCCAATCCGGGCAAGACCTCTGCCAGCGAGATCGCGCTGCGTGCGGCGCAGATCCTGCTGACCCACGGCGCAGCTGTACTGATGAGCGATGCTCTGCGGGAAAGCTGCAACACGGCAGGGGTCATTTACCTGCCGCTGGAGCGGTGTCTGAAGCGTGCTGACGTGATCCTGACCATTGGCGGGGACGGTACCATCTTGCACGAAGCGAATCTTTCGCTCCGGTACGCAAAGCCCATCCTCGGCATCAATCTGGGACGCTGCGGCTTTCTGGCTACCTGCGAGATCGGCGAAATGGAAACAAAGCTGGCCGCTGTGGCGCGGGGCGATTCCAGCTGGACAACCGGATGCTTTTATACGCCCGGGTGCTTGGTCAGGACGGCTGGGAGGGGCACGCCCTCAATGATGTGGTCGTGACCAAGGGACGCCTGCAACAGGCCATCGACTTCAGCATTTACTGCGATGATATTCTGGTAGAGCACTACCGGGGCGATGGCGTTATCGTGGCGACCCCCACCGGCTCTACGGCCTACTCGCTGGCAGCCGGCGGCCCGATACTGGATTCTCAGACCAAGGCGTCGTGGTGACCCCCATCTGTCCCCACAGTCTGGCCAGTCCGGCCATGGTATTTGCGCAGGAGCGCAAGCTGAACGTCTGTGTGGGGCAGGTAGCAGACGATGAAGTATTTATCAGCTGTGACGGCGGTATCGGTTACCCCCTCAAGGCGGGTGCCACCGCAGAGATCCGCCTGTCCGATCAGAACGTCAAGCTTATCACCTTTGGACGGGCAGACCAGTTTCAGGCCATTGATCAGAAACTGCGCAAAAGACAATAACACGGGAGGCGATTTTTAAGATGGCACGCAGCCGCAAAGAAGATACAAAAACAAAAGCGGAACGTTTGCAGACGATCCTACGTCTTGTGCAGGAGCATCCCATCAGCCGACAGGAGTGCTGCTGGAGCACCTGCGGAACGAAGGCTTTGAGGTAACGCAGGCCACCGTTTCCCGCGATATCCGGGAGCTGTGCCTTGTAAAGGCAGCCACCACCGAGGGCTACCGCTATGTTTCCAGCCGGAACGAAAGCTTCAATCCCAAGACCCAAGGGCGCTTTGAGACCATCTTCCACGAGTCCGTTCTGGGGGTAGATTACGCCGGACATGTTGTGTTGGTAAAATGCTATTCCGGCATGGCCAATGCTGCCTGCGAGGTTTTTGACGCTTTACAGTGGAAAAACGTTGTCGGTACTCTTTCCGGTGATGACACCTTTTTAATTGTTGCGCGCTCGGAGCGCGATGCTAAAACCATTTGTTCGGAGCTGACCCGTTATGGTGGGGCAGAGATGACGGTAGGAGAACGAAGCCATGCTGAGCAGCCTGCAAATTGAAAATGTTGCCGTGATCCAGAAGGCAGAGGTGCACTTTGAACCGGGGCTGAATGTGCTGACCGGCGAGACCGGTGCGGGCAAATCCATCTTGATCGACTCCATCAATGCGATCCTTGGCAACCGCACCTCTAAGGACTTGGTGCGTACCGGGGCTGCAAAGGCGGTGATCCGCGCCGCCTTTGAGCAGGTGCCGCCTGCTGTGCTGGATAAGCTGGAGCAGTCCGGCTACGAGCGCTCCGAAGCACTGCTGCTCAGCCGTGAGATCACCGCCGAGGGCAAGAGCAGCTGCCGCATCAACGGAATGCCGGCTACGGCAGCCGTTCTGCGGGAGCTGTGCGGCGGTCTGATCAACATCAACGGCCAGCACGATTCGGTGGGTCTGCTCAACCCGGCGCATCATCTGGGCATTTTAGACGATTATGCGCAGAACCGCACTGTTTTTCAAGAGTACTATACTGTACCGGGAGCTGGTGCGGGTCAAGCGGGAGCTGGATGCTCTGATCACTGACGAGGCTGAAAAGCAGCGCAAGATCGACCTGTTGCAGTATCAGGTGCAGGAGATTGAGGATGCCGGGCTGACTGCCGGTGAGGAGCAGACGCTGGAAAACCGCCGGAAGGTGCTGTCCAATGCGTCTGCCATCCGGGACCGGCTGGCGCAAAGCTATGCGCTGCTTTCCGGCAGTGATGATGCCGCAGGCGCTGTGGATCTTCTGGGGGAAGCCTCCAACGCGGTGGATGCCGCTGCGCAGTTAGACCCTGCGCTTACAGCCGCCGCCGGGCAGCTGCTGGACTTATACTATAACGCCAAGGATGTGGCCGCAGATCTGATCGGGCGGCTGGACACCTACGACACCAACGATGCAGAACTGGACGAGGTGGAGCAGCGACTGGATCTTTTGTACCGGCTGAAGCGCAAATACGGCAGCACAGTGGAGGACGTGATCGCTTTCGGGCAAAAGGCCCGGGAAGAGCTTGATAACATCCAGCATTCCCAGCAGCGCTATGATGCATTGCAGGCAGAAAAGCTGCGTCTTTACACAAAAGCGCGGGAAAAAGCAGAGGTTCTGACCCAGACCCGACTGAAGGCCTTTGAGGAACTGAACACCCGCATTTCCGGCACGCTGGACTTTTTGAATATGCCGGGTGTGCGTATGACCTTGCGGCATACCCGCGGTCCGCTGGCCAGCCATGGACAGGACAGCGTTGAATTCTACATCTCAACAAACCCCGGTGAAGCACCCAAGCCGCTGGCCAAGATCGCGTCCGGCGGCGAGCTGAGTCGCATCACCCTTGCAATCAAAAATGCAATGGCCGATAAGGACGCCGTGCCTACCGTGATCTACGATGAAATCGACAGCGGTGTGTCCGGCAAGGCCGCGGGACGCATCGGCGAGGTGCTGCGTCAGAGTGCGCAAGGGCATCAGATCCTGTGCATCACCCATACGGCGCAGATTGCAGCACTGGCTGATTGTCATCTGCTCATCCAGAAAAATGTGTCCAACGAGCGCACCTATACCGAGATCCATCCGTTGGATGAAAATGGCCGTGTAGAGGCCTTGGCGCGCCTCATCTCCGGCGACCACGTTACCGAGCTTTCCCGCGCCAATGCACGAGAGATGCTGCAGGAGCGCAAGCACGGCGGATGATGCAGCGGAATGCATTTTTGCAGAAAGGACAGCTCTTGACAAGGCGGCGGTCTTGTGATAGAGTAGACAATGTTAATGGCGATGAAGGGAACAAGTACCCTGAAGTGTTCTGTCCAGAGAAGTCCCGGTTGGTGCAAGGGATCACAGAACAGCAGGGGAAATACCTCCCGGAGCTGCAGGCTGAATGTGTAAGGGCTAGTAGGCTGTGCCGCGTGCGAGCGTTAAAGACGCAGGAGTGTCACTCTACTCTGGGGTGCGCACTCGTAAGGCCGCTTCCGTGAGGAAACGGCAAACAGAGGTGGTACCGCGAAGTTATCTCGCCCTCTGCCAAATTCATTTTTGGCAGAGGGCGTTTTTGTTTCCTCTGCCCCAAAAACAGGAGGTTTTTTCCATGACGCTGTACGAAGAACTGAAAGCCCGTGGTCTGGTAGCCCAGATCACCGATGAAGAGATCATTGACCTGATCAACAACGGCAAGGCTACTTTTTATATCGGCTTTGACTGCACTGCCGACAGCCTGACTGCCGGCCATTTTCTGGCGCTGACCCTGATGAAGCGCCTGCAGCTGGCAGGCAACAAGCCCATCGCCCTGATCGGCGGCGGCACTACTATGATCGGTGACCCCTCCGGCCGCACCGATATGCGCAAGATGCTGACCAAGGACGATATCGCTCACAATGCCGCCTGCTTTAAGAAGCAGATGGAGAAGTTCATCGATTTCTCTGAGGGCAAGGCTCTGATGCTGAACAACGCCGACTGGCTGTTGGACCTGAACTATGTTGAGTTGCTGCGCGAGGTGGGCGCCTGTTTCTCCGTGAACAACATGTTGCGCGCCGAGTGCTACAAGCAGCGCATGGAGAAGGGCCTGTCCTTCCTAGAGTTCAACTACATGATCATGCAGAGCTACGACTTCTACTACATGTTCCAGCACTACGGCTGCAATATGCAGTTCGGCGGCGACGACCAGTGGAGCAATATGCTGGGCGGCACCGAGCTGATCCGCCGCAAGCTGGGCAAGGATGCCTACGCTATGACCGTGACCCTGCTGACCGACTCTCAGGCAAGAAGATGGGCAAGACCGCCGGCAACGCTGTCTGGCTGGACCCCAATAAGACCAGCCCCTTCGAGTTCTACCAGTACTGGCGCAACGTGGGCGATGCCGATGTGATGAAGTGCATCCGTATGCTCACCTTCCTGCCGCTGGAGCAGATCGACGAGATGAGCACTTGGCAGGATCAGCGCCTGAACGAGGCCAAGGAGATTCTTGCCTACGAGATGACCAGCATGGTGCATGGCAAGGAAGAGGCCGAAAAGGCTCAGAATGCTGCCCGCGCACTGTTCAGTGGCAACGCAATGGATACCGAGCACATGCCCAGCACCCAGCTGACCGAGGCTGATCTGACGGACGGTGCCATCGGCATTCTGACCCTGATGGTCAAGGCCGGTCTGGCTGCTTCCAACGGCGAGGCTCGCCGTCTGGTAGTACAGGGCGGTGTGTTGGCAGACGGCGAAAAAGTCGCTGCTCCCACTGTCAGCTTTACCGCAGAACAGTTGGCCAAGGGCATCGTCATTAAGAAGGGCAAAAAGATCTACCACAAGGTAACGCTGTAAAAAGCATTATAAAATTTATGGGCCAGAACGTCCGTAGGCGTTTCTGGCCCATTTTTACATTTTAGCGCGCAACAGCTGCTGTCCGGCAGTCACCCGGCCGGAGAGCAAAGGCTCTATCCGTGCAAACCGGCTGCTGTTGGTCACGATCACGGGGGTGGTCAGCGTGTAGCCTGCCGCTGCAATGGCCTGCATATCGAACCGGAAGAGCAGCTGGCCCTTCTGCACATGGTCTCCAGTCTGTACAAATAGCTCATAGCCCTTACCCTTCAGCTCCACGGTGTCCATGCCAACATGAATGAGTACCTCCATGCCGTTGTCGCACAGCAAACTGATGGCATGATGGGTCTTGGCGATCTTTTCCACAATGCCGTCTGCGGGTGCTACTACCTCGCCGCAGCTGGGCTCGATGGCACACCCTTTGCCCAGCACCTCGCTGGAGAACACAGGGTCCTTGATCCTGGTCAGTGCGCGGATACGTCCTGAGACCGGTGCATAGAGCAACTGCCCGCTGTCCGCAGGCGCAGCTTCCATTGCGGGGTCATCAGGGGCAAATAGCGCACTTTTCTCAAAATGTGCCAGCAGCCGCTGCCGGATGCTGTGCATAAGAGTAGCAGGTTCTTTCATTCCGGTTTCCTTCTTTCGGCAGAGGAGCTGCCGTGGCGGTGTTTTTCTTGTCTCTACGCATTCCGCAAAAACAGGGCCGAAAGGGAAGTTGTCCCCTCCGGCCCCGGCTGATTACTGTTACAGCTCGTATGCCTTTTTCAGTGCCTCATAAGCGGCGTCCTCGTTTTCCGCGTGGACGAGCAGAGAAATATCCAGATCGCTGGTGGTGATCAGCAGCACCTCGATACCGGCCATAGCCAGTGCGTTCAGCGCACGTGCAGCCACACCGCAGCTGGTGACCATATCCTCGCCGAACAGGTTCAGCTTGGAGTAACCCACACTGATTAGGGGAGAAGCCTTGGCGTCCTTATCCAGATTTGCTGCCGAGATTGCTTTCATCACCAGCGGCAAATCGCTGCTGGATGCGGTAAAGCTGAAATCAATGGTGGTGCCGTGGGGAGCGCTCTGGCTGATCATATCCACTACTACGCCGGTCTCTGCAAAAATATCCAGATACCGGGACAGACTGTTGCCCCGGAACACTACGTCCTGCACGCTGATCATCATCAGGTCGGTCTCGATATTGATCTTCGATACTCCGTACATAAAAAGTCCTCCGTTCTGCCCGGGTTGCCGGACAACGCTCAATCATTTCACATTTTTATGTAAGTGCTAAAAAGGATGCACTGATATTATTTTGCGCGATTTTTTGTATCCTGTCAAGGCTGAAATCAGAATAATTTGCCCGCACACCATGCGCTGCCGCCAATTCCTGCGTGTAATCGCGCAAAGGTAGGTGCGCACATTGGTTTTTCCGGTATCATAATGGGTCACGGTGGGGTGCAGCTGCGGCGCAAGCACTTCACACTGCACCGAGCCGTTCGGCTGGGTGGTCTTTTGCAGCTGCAAGGTCAGGATCGCACCCACCAACTGATTCGGGTGGCTCTGGGTGCTGAGGAAATTGCCCAGCGAGAAGGCGACAAAGCTTCTCCGCCCGTCCGCTGCGGTCAGCCACTGGGCATCCTGCAGCACATGCGGATGGGTGCCCACGATGACATCTGCGCCCCAGTCTGCCAGATTCTGCGCCAGTGTGCGCTGACTGTCCACGACGGCGTGGCTGTTCTCTACGCCCCAGTGCACTCCCACCACCACAAAGTCCGCCTGCTGACGCGCCAATCGCACCTGATGCTCGATCACATCGGTCTGGCTGGTGTAGATGACATTGGCTGTCATATTCTTGTTCTGGCGGATGCCGTTGGTGTGCTCAGTATAGGAGAGATAGGCGATGGTCACACCATTGACGGTTTGCAGCGGGATACGGTCGTAGTCCTCTTCGCCGCACCACAGACCGGTGGTGACTACATCCTCCGGCATGGACTCCCAGAATTGCAGAGTAGCCGCAATGCCGGACGCGCCTTATCATAGGTGTGGTTATTGGACAGGCTGAACACCCGCACCCCGGCACGGTACAGCGCCCGCGCACAGTCGCCGGGGGTGGAAAGCATGGTAGGTGGAGGGTGCAAGGGTGTCGCTGCAAAGGGTCTCCTGATTGATCCAGTTCACATCCTGTTCCGCATAGAAAGGAACAATGTGCTCATAGCAGTAATCAAAGCTGTACTTTCCGTCTTCGCCTGCCCGGCGGGCGGCCTGATTATAAATGGGTGAATGGATCAGGTTATCTCCTGTTGCGGAAAACCGGATGGTTTCCACCACAGGCTGCGGTTCAGGTTCCGGCTCCGGGGTCGCAATGGATGAAGTAGGGGATAACACATCCTCCGGCGGCTCGACGCCGCCCACCGGTACATCTTCTCCCGGCAGCCTTGTCCAGATCCCCAGACACAATGCTATCACGCTCACAGCCAGAACCGACAGCACCACCGCTTGGAGCGTTTGTTTTTGGCCGCGCTTACGGGCAGCCGGACGCCGCCGCTTTAAAGGCTCCTGCTTCATCGTTCACCTCTTCTCCCAGCGTATGCCGGGGCAGCTTGTTTTTCAGAGGGCGGCGATCAGGTCGCCCATATCGTACAGACCCGGCTCTTTTTTGCCAGATAGACCGCAGCATTCACTGCACCGTTGGCAAAGATGCTGCGGGAATAGGCGGTATGCCGCAGGGTGATCACCTCGTCCGGGCCGCAGAACAGCACCTCGTGGTCGCCCACGATGCTGCCGCCGCGCACAGAGCTGATGCCAATCTCCTTCGGGTCACGCTTCTGGCGCACGGAGGAACGGTCGTACACATAATGGTACGCGCCGTTATTTTCCTCGTTGATGGCGTCGGCCAGCATCAGTGCCGTTCCGCTGGGGGCATCCAGCTTGTTATGGTGATGCTGCTCCACGATCTCGATATCATAGTTGATACCCAGCACAGCAGAGGCGCGCTTGCACAGCTCTGCCAGTACATTGATGCCCATGGACATATTGGCGCTCTTGAACACGGGCACCGTGCGTGACAGCTGCACGACCTTGAGCTGCAGCTCTTCCGAAAGGCCGGTGGTGCAGACCACGATGGGCAGCTTGTGGGCCTCGCAGTAGGGCAGAGCCTTTTCCACAGCAGCGGGGGAGCTGAAGTCGATGACGACATCGCCCT
>ENA-OQCX01000177-OQCX01000177.1-human-gut-metagenome-genome-assembly--contig:-NODE-177-length-33726-cov-3.092354_pt1 | contig 33726 bp, 50 predicted proteins | sample MGYA00242762_ERZ504587 | MGnify/ENA primary metagenome ERZ504587 (study PRJEB26092, sample SAMD00036337) | human gut metagenome | host: Homo sapiens | study: EMG produced TPA metagenomics assembly of...
TGCCTGATGTTAGCTTGTACAGCATACTCTCGGATATTCCGATATACATACAAGCCTCTTGGAAGGTAAACACCTGTTTGGTGGTATATATATTTTTTTCCAGCAATGCGATGCGTTCCAACAGACTTTCTATCGGATCTAATTTCTTTAGGATGCTTCGACGCTTGTAAGCCGTTCACTCAGCCGTTCCATGAATGTCAATCTATTATTTTGCATAAATGAGTTATTATAAATTTAGACAATGAAGTATATCCTCCGTTATGTAGCGCGCTAACGGAGGTCAAAGATAGGGCAACCCAAAAGGTCAGCGTGAGTTTGTACCGTGATAGTAACCACGTATCACGGCAACTGTCACGCTTTTACCTTTCACATACTTCGCTTATTGGCACTTCTTACCACTCTCTCAGTTCATCAATGGCTCGTCTGATACCGTAACCTGTTGATGTCATGTTGTTACGCAAGGCAGACAGAGCGGATGAAAGGCTTGAAGCTGAAACGAATCCTTTTCCATCCTTGGTTTGCAAGAACCGCCCACTACTAAGAACGGACTGCCATTTGGCTTGGATAAACGAGTGCTCAAGGAGTGTATCAAACAGGATGGCCACATGGCGGATATTGTTTACACGAATACAGAATCCTTCTTTACAGGAAAGCAGGGCTTCCATATCTTCAACGTGTAGGGTAGAAACGCAAAACAGATGATAAGCATTGGCACAAGCTGTAATACCTATCATCTGTTTACGAGTGAGATTGCATCCAAAAGAAAGAGGATAAATTCTTGTCGGTCCATCTTTGCAGCACGTGACGGACTGTGATGGTGGCACAAACGTATCATACGTTCGTTTCAGTTCCATACACTTCTCGAACGAGAAGTCTGCTTCGGTAAAAAATGCTCGGATAAGATGGGAGCAATCGTTTAATAGCCCCTTGACGATATGAATGTTCATTTCATGGCAGTTCCGGCAGACCGCATGGTCACAGTCGATATACCGGTGGCTGTTTACGAAATCCTCCACGTAACGGTAGTACTGCTTATTGCCCGTCACGACATCACGGAGATACATTGTTTTTGCTTCAACGAGCAATGCGAATAATTCTTTCGCTACATCCTGTTCTGCAACAAAATGGTGCAGATGTTTTTTCCCTCCAAAAAGAGAGAGGGCCATTGTTAGGTCTTTTCATGATGAAATATTTTAAATTGGATTTATATGATATATTATAAGAGTGTTGCTCCCGAAAGAGAATCCTGTCGGAACAACACCCTTATAAGTGGTTACATATCTGATGTTCATTGCATTGTCAATCGAATAAACCGTTGGTCAGATTTACTGCATCGTCTTTTTTCTTATTGACGATTTTGGCATACACTTGGGTCATCTTTACAGATGTATGACCGAGCAATTTAGATACAGTGTACAAATCGGCCCCCAATGTCAGCATCATTGTGGCGAACGTGTGGCGGGCGGTATGAAAGGTGAATCGCTTGGAAATTCCGGCTGCTTTGGCCCATGGTTTGATAAGCTGGTTGATACCAGAAGGCAAATCGAACACATGGTCGTCTGCTGTCTTGTCCCCACGTTCCGGCATCCACTTCAACGCTTCATTGGAGAGCGGAAGGTAAATCGGTTCTTTCGTCTTCTGCATGGCTACTGCCAAGCGGTATTGGCCGTTGTCAATAAACACATCTTTCCATTGCAATCCGATAATGTCACTGATACGTAGTCCACAGAAGCAGGAGAACAAGTAGGCACTTTTTACCCCTTCGTTCTGCATTGGTGTAGCGATTAATGATCTCACTTCTTCAATAGTCATATACGAACGCACACTTTCCGGCATCTTGGGCTTCTCCGATTTTTCCATTTCGTTGAATGGATTCTTTAAGATCCGTTTCGCACGGACAGCGGCATTTAACGCACCGTTGAAAATCTGGTAATAGGTATTACGCGTAGAAGCCGAGATGGGTTTTCCTTTGGGACGGTAGTTTGTCAGCATATAGTCGATATAGCCGTGGCAAAAAGTGAGGTCAATCTGATTTAATGTGAATCTTTCTCCTGCATACTCTTTCAAGATACCGGTAACAGATTTTATCTGGCCTATGTTTTTCTTACCACGTTTCTTCTGTTCCTCTTTATAGAGTTGCATCCAGTCCAGCAGATAAACCTTATCCTTGTGATTCATGATACCGGCTTCACCACTTGTCAACTCTATGATACGCTTCGATTTGATTGCATTTGCGGCAGCCATTGTCGTTTCGTTCTGTTGGCGGGCATTACGATCCGTTTCCGGAATAAGATACATTTTCAGATACTCGTATGTCCGCTTACCATTTCGGTATATATCCAGATACAAACTCTTGCTGCCATTGGCCAACTCCTTCGTCCGAAGACGAATCGGCTCCTTTACTTTTATTGGCTTTCTGGTCCTTGGCATATTTGTGTCCTTTTATTCGTTATTTCCTATCACAAAGGTACAAATAAAAACGAAATGAAGAAACAAACAAGAAACAAAAATGTACCTAAAAAGAGCAAAGCAACTGAAAACGTAGAAAACAACTGAAAATAAAAACTCGTATATAAATTATTGATATATAGATGATTTATCTATATTTATTTGGAACTTGTTTTCATTTTATATATGTCTTTATGATTATTGGTAAGTAATTCTTCTTTTATTTGAATGGCTGTCATATGATATTCCTCATGCCACTTCCTTTTCTCCATTATGTGCTACTACCGAGATTATCAGTTCGTCATTGGCTATATCTACCTTTTCGTTTTCAAATGGTTTCAAGTAAGTTTCTGTCACCTTAATGGAAGAGTGTCCCAATGCCTTGCAGATAATACCGATATTTACTCCTGCATGAAATGCTAATGTCGCCCATGTATGGCGCGGCGTGTATGAACTGAGCTTTACATCAGGCAGTAACAATGTCGCTATTTTTTCTAGCTTCAAGTTGAAGTTGCGCAGTACTCGGAGATAGTTCATATATAGCTCTTTATCTTTTTTATTTTCCATTTTCTGACTTCTGTTCCTTGCTGCGTTTTTTTGTCTTAGAATCGGAAATAGATAAATGGAATCATAATTCATATTCTTGAACTTCTCTATCAGTTTCATTGCTTCTTTAGGAATGCGCACTGTTATCTGTCGTCCTGTTTTTGTGACGGCTATATACAATATATTTTCCTTTCACATCTTGTTTTCGTAGATGGGCAAGGTCAATGAATGGCATTCCCCGGAATAGAAACATTAGTAAGAAATATGCCAATGCACATTGCATCTCTTTGGGCAATTTTTCTATATCGGTGTGCAGTAGTGTATTCATTTGTTTTGTATCCAGTGCTCGTTTGGTCTGTGATTCTACCTTTGTGTATACATTATCGAATAGCTTCGGGTTATAAGGCAATATTTTTTTATCGGCAAGTCGGTTATATACAGCTTTCAGGGTTCGCATATAGGTTGATATAGTATTCAAACTCAGGCCTTTCGGTACTCCATGTTTTCTATCTGACCTTTCTTGTCGGTCTTTTTGTTTCTTGTTCCTTCCAGTCTCATCCATTCCTCATACTCTTTTAACCTGCCAGATGTGAAAGCTTCATCTATTGGCACAGGTGTTCCTTTTCCTCCGTAAAACTCCGTAACGGATTTCAGTGTATAAGTATATGTATGTACTGCTGACCATTTTTTGTCTATTTCCAACTGTTTGATTACTACTTGCATGTAAGATGCCAAGTCTGGTAATTTTATGGCTTTTGCCACTTCTGCATTTTTTTTCTTTGTCATCCATAATACTTTGATTTTAATTTCGCATCGTGCATAATTTCTGTAACAGCTATGCCGATGGGAAAGTTTTGGGATGCGAAATTTTTATTTTGACCTAATGAATTTAGAATATCACTGGTTGAATATATCGAAAGATAAGCATATATTCTCCGGAAGTTATCTTTCTTTTTGATTAAGGTATAGAAGAATTTCTCTAAATGTATTATTATGAGATGAAATAATCTTCGAATCAAATAAAGAAAGTCTGAATCTATAATAAAAGTAGGCTTATTTTTTTGATTCCCCCAAGAGAAGTATGCGTTTTTTTATTCGTTTATTCCAGTGAATTAATTACCTTTGCATTTCATTGAAGTTGAACTGAGGTAAATAGATTAGGCATTGAATTACAAAGATTTATTTAAACGAGTAATATCGCTGATTTCATCTCCGGCAAAAGCATGGGAGGAAATTGGCAAGGAAGAGGATAGGCGTAAAGTGCTGGGAGCATTTGTTTATCCCATGATAGGTTTATGCGGATTGTCCGTTTTTATAGGTACATTCATTGGGAATACGGCAGGGGTCGCTGCTTTCCAGATAGCAATGACACGATGTTGTGCTATATTTGTATCCTTGTTCGGAGGATATTTTTTGGCGGCATACGCCATAGACCAGTTGGGCAAGAAACTGTTAGGACGTGAAGACCAGTATGAACTAAATCAGCAGTTTGTAGGTTATTCTATGGTAGTGACTTTTGTGCTCGATATTGTCAGTGGGTTGTTCTCTATTTCCATTCTCCATTGGATATTGCAATTTTATACTATATTCGTGGTGTTCGAGGGTGCACGTACCCTGATGAAGGTAAATGAAGAGAAACTGACACGATACACCTTGATTGCTTCAGTTATTATAATTGTTTGTCCGGCATTGATTGCCGCTGTGTTTAATGAGTTATCTGTTATTTTAAATTAATGAAACCGACTCCTATTAATATAAAGAATAAGCGTGCATCGTTCGATTATGAATTTATCGATACGTACACGGCAGGTATCGTGCTCACGGGAACCGAGATAAAGTCCATCCGTTTGGGCAAAGCCAGTCTGGTAGATACCTATTGTTATTTTGTGCAAGGCGAGTTGTGGTGAAGAATATGCACATAGCCGAATACTTTTACGGCTCATACAATAACCATTCTGCCCGTCGCGAACGTAAATTGTTGTTGAATAAGAAAGAACTGCGGAAATTGGAAGAAGCCGGAAAGAACCCCGGTTTTACGATTGTCCCTGTCCGTCTGTTTATTAATGAGAAAGGACTGGCGAAGCTGGTTGTCGCATTGGCTAAAGGTAAGAAACAATATGATAAGCGCGAGTCATTGAAAGAGAAGGACGACCGTCGCGAAATGGACCGTATGTTTAAAAGGTAAGTGAAATCCGTGTTATCCGTACCCCAAAAATAGACTTATGGCTACATTAAAACAACTAATTGACGAGAGAGTTCTCATTCTTGATGGTGCAATGGGAACTATGATACAAAGGTATAATTTGTCTGAACAGGATTTCCGGGGAGAGCGTTTTGCTGAGATGCCCGGACAGATGAAGGGCAATAATGACTTGCTTTGTCTTACCCGCCCTGATGTGATAAAGGATATCCACCATAAATATCTGGAAGCAGGGCTGATATTATTGAAACAAATACGTTCAATGCCCAACGGGTTTCGATGGCAGATTATCATATGCAGGATTTGTGCCGTGAGATTAATCTGGCCGCTGCCGGACTTGCTCGCGAAATGGCTGACGAATATACCGCGAAGCCCCTCATAAACCTAGATTTGTAGCAGGTTCGGTAGGTCCTACCAACAAAACTTGTTCCATGAGTCCGGATGTCAATAATCCGGCCTTGCGTGCTTTGACATACGATGAACTGGCCGCTGCCTATCAGGAACAAATGGAAGCTTTGCTGGAAGGAGGAGTGGATGCGCTTCTGATAGAAACCATTTTCGATTCCCTGAATGCCAAAGCGGCCATTTATGCTGCGGAAACGGCAATGAAGAAGATAGGGCGTGAGGTTCCTCTTATGCTTTCTGTTACTGTTTCGGATATTGCAGGACGTACTCTTTCGGGGCAAACATTGGATGCTTTTCTGGCATCCGTACAGCATGCGCCTATTTTTTCTATCGGGCTGAACTGCTCGTTCGGAGCGAAACAATTGAAACCTTTTCTGGAAGGGCTGGCTGCACGGGCACCTTATTATATAAGTGCCTATCCCAATGCCGGACTTCCTAACAGTTTGGGACAGTATGACCAGACTCCGGAGGAAATGGCTTCAGAAGTGAAGGAATATATCGATGAAGGATTAGTAAACATTATCGGTGGTTGTTGTGGTACAACGGAGGAATATATTGCAAAATATCAGGAATTGATCGTTTCCGGTTCTGCCTGGGTATCTCCTCATATCCCTGCCACCACTCCTGAGAGGCTGTGGCTTTCCGGGTTGGAGCTGTTGGAGCAGACTCCCGAAATGAATTTTATTAATGTAGGCGAACGGTGCAATGTGGCCGGATCCCGTAAGTTCCTCCGTTTAATCAATGAAAAGAAATATGAGGAAGCGCTAAGTATCGCTCGCAAGCAGGTGGAAGACGGTGCTTTGGTGATTGATGTAAATATGGATGACGGTTTGCTGGATGCCCGGGAGGAGATTGACTACTTTCTTGAATCTGGTCATGTCCGAACCCGACATAGCCCGTGTACCTGTTATGATTGACTCTTCCAAGTGGGAAGTCATTGAGGCCGGACTGAAATGCCTGCAAGGAAAGTCCATTGTCAATTCTATTTCTTTGAAGGAAGGGGAGGAGATATTTATAGAACATGCCCGTCTGATAAAAAAACTGGGAGCTGCCGTTGTAGTGATGGCTTTCGATGAAAAAGGACAGGCAGATACTTTTGAACGTAAGATTGAAGTCTGTGCCCGTGCTTATAAAATATTGACAGAACAGGTGGATTTTAATCCTCATGATATCATTTTCGACCTAATGTACTGGCTGTGGCTACGGGTATTGAGGAACATGATAATTATGCGGTGGATTTTATCAAGGCTACCGGATGGATCAAAAAGAATTTGCCCGGTGCACACGTCAGTGGTGGCGTGAGCAACCTGTCGTTCTCCTTCCGTGGAAATAACTATATCCGTGAGGCGATGCATGCCGTGTTTCTTTATCACGCTATCCGTCAAGGTATGGATATGGGTATTGTAAATCCTGCTGCTTCGGTACTCTATACGGATATTCCTGCTGATGTGCTGGAACGGATAGAGGATGTGGTCTTAAACCGTAGGCCCGATGCGGCCGAACGTTTGATAGAGACTGCTGAGGCGTTGAAAAATACGGCGACCGGAACAGAAGCGGTGAAACAGGATGTGTGGCGTGAAGAACCGATGGTAGAGAAACGGCTTCAGTATGCCTTGATAAAAGGCATTGGCGATCATTTGGAAGAGGATTTGGCAGAAGCGGTTAAACTGTATCCTAAAGCAGTGGATATTATTGAGGGTCCGCTAATGGAAGGTATGAATAAAGTCGGAGAATTGTTTGGAGCAGGGAAAATGTTTTTACCGCAAGTTGTGAAGACTGCCCGTACCATGAAAAAGGCGGTAGCGATTTTGCAGCCGCTCATTGAGGCCGACAAACAGGAAGGCGTCCGCAGTGCAGGAAAAGTATTGATGGCTACCGTAAAAGGGGATGTGCATGATATTGGGAAGAATATCGTATCAGTGGTCATGGCTTGTAATAACTATGAAATTATAGACCTTGGCGTGATGGTTCCTGCCGAATGATAGTCAGGAAGGCTATAGAGGAAAAGGTGGATATAATAGGATTAAGCGGGCTGATTACTCCATCATTGGAAGAAATGGCGCATGTGCTGTAGAGTTAAAGCGTGCGGGGCTGGACATTCCCATTATGATTGGAGGAGCCACTACTTCCAAGCTGCATACTGCCTTGAAAATAGCACCTGTTTATGGAGGTCCGGTCATTCACATGAAAGATGCTTCACAGAATGCTTGGTAGCCGCCCGTTTGCTGAATCCGGAATCTTCTTCTGAGTTTGTGGAAAGGCTGAACAAAGAATATGAGGATCTTCGTCTGAAAAACAGTGCCAGGCAGGTAAAAACGGTATCTTTGGAAGAAGCTCAGAAAAATAAATTGAACCTTTGGTCATAAAGGAGTGCCCCCCCAAAAAAGTTAGACACAAAACTTTGGGGGGCACTTCATAAAATTACGACTTTTTTATCTGCCCATTTTATTCGAAAGAATAAGAAGCTGTTTGCTAGCAAACAAAAACAGTATCCCCACTGAAATAACCCATTATTTCAGGCGGGATACTGTTTTATGTTATGGATATATTTCTAGGACTGCTTAGAATTTACTGAGAAACTCTTCCGCTTTTTCCAAATTTTCGGGTTTGCCGATATCAAGCAATTGCAAGTCATCTTCTACATAGCACTGGATGTCGACCCTGCGACATATGGAGAGATAGAAATCGATAATGGAATATTTCCTTTGGGAAGGAGATGTAAAATTTTAGGGGTGGTCACTTGTATTCCGCTATAGCGTATTCCTGGTATTCCCCTTCTCTATACCGGAATCCTGCCGGTTTGGTTTCCATGGTGTCCTTATTGACCCAGCCACATAACAGATTGTCGTCATTAAACAACAGGTAACGGGAGGTCTTGCGTGGACTGACTAAAAGGGTGGCATTGATGTTAGGACTATGCTGGTGATAATACATCAGACTTTCAAATCGCAATTGGAAAGGATATCTACGTTGTGGAGTAAGTAGCATTCTTTCCGCATAACTCCTAAGGTTTTTCGATTATCTCTTCCTCATCCATCCCTTTGTTCAGATTTTCGAATATCAGTTCATACGGGGTTTCGCCTTTTTGGGTAAACATATTCTCAGGATGGTATAATAAATGGTATGCTTTTTCCAAACCGCCGCCGGTATCAAGCAGGCAGTCTGTTTCGTCCGAGATTTGTATGTTGACTCCAAAGTTCTGGTTAGCTTCCAGAAAAGCAAGAATCTGATTGGAAAAGTGGTGTACATTGATCACTATTTCATCAAATCCTGCTGCTTTCAGCTTTAAGATGATGTGCTCTAACATGGTTTTTCCACCTACGTTACTAAAGCTTTGGGACGGGTGTCTGTTATAGGTTTAAGTCGGCTGCCTAGTCCGGCGGCAAAAATCATTGCTTTCATAATGTTCTTTCAAATGTTTGTTCTATATTCTGCTCACGGTGTATGAGTTCTACTTTTACACCGAATTTTTTATTGATATGTTCTGCCATGTGTTGCGCTGAATAAACAGAACGGTGTTGTCCGCCTGTACAGCCGAAACATACAGACAGATTGCTGAAACCTCGTTCCATGTATCTTTTTACTGAAGCATCCACTAAAGAATAGGCAGCATTTAAAAATGGGAATATTTCCCCGTCTTCTTCCAAAAAACGAATAACAGGCTCGTCTAACCCGGTGAAAGGTTTGTAACGTTCATATTTTCCGGGATTGTTTACGGCACGGCAGTCGAAAACATACCCGCCACCGTTGCCTGTGGGGTCGTTGGGTATTCCTTTTTTGTAGCAAAACTCATAACCTTCACAGTGAGTTGCCGTTTTTTTAAGTCATCTTTAAATTGTTTCAGTTCGGTCAGGTCTTTTAGTACGGAACACAGGTAGGAATATTCGGGGTATTCATTATGAAGCAATTGTCGCAGGTTCTCGATGGCGTATGGTACACTTTGGATGAAATGTGGCTTCTTTTCGAAATAGCCACGGAAACCGTAGTCCCAATACCTGCAAGGTGCGGAAGAGTACGAAGTGACGCAACTGGCTAAAGAAATAATCACGGTCTACTGGTTTGTATTTGGAGAGGGCGTCTATATATTCTTCCAACAGTTCGTTGCGCAGGGTTTCGGGAAATTTAGCTTTAGCCTGCCATAAGAAAGAGGCTACGTCATAGAAAAACGGTCCTTTACGTCCTCCCTGGAAATCAATGAACCAAGGTGCTCCATCCTTTATCATCACGTTTCTGCTTTGGAAATCCCGATACATAAAGGTGGCGGAAGAGCTGCGTAACAGTACATCACTCATTTTTGAAAGTCATCTTCCAGCTTGTCTTCTTGAAACTCCAGGCCGGTAGCTTTCAAAAAGCAGTATTTAAAATAGTTCAAGTCCCAAAGGATAGAACGTTGGTTGAATTCGGCTTGGGGATAACAGTGTGAAAAATCAAAGCCGTCTGCTCCGGCAAATTGGATGGAAGGCAGTAGGCGGATGGTCTTGCGCAGCAATTCTTTCTCCTCTTCGGAGAAGACGCTGGTCGCCCGCCCTTTTTCAATAGCGTTGAACAACAGGATATCTCCTAAATCTTCTTGCAAATAACAATTCTTGTCTTCAGAACAGATGTATACTTCTGGAACAGGAAGACCTTTCTTGCGGAAGTGTGCTGCCATATAAAGAAAGGCTTCGTTTTCTTCTTTGGAAGTGCCGTATACGCCAATCAGTTTTTGGGTTCCGGTCAGCCGGAAATAACGCCTGTTGGAACCGGATGAGGGTAATTCTACAATCTCTTCGGGTACTTCTCCGAGATAGGTTTGATATAGGTTCTGTAAATCCTCTGTAATCATAATCATATTTTGGAACAAAGATATATATTATTCTCCCTTTCTTGGCTGATTTGCAAAGAAAGTTAATGCTTTAGTTCCAAATTATGAGAAAATTACTTGTTTTTACTCTTTCATCCGTATCAGTGCATTTGAAATGATGGCAGTCACTCCGCCTGTTGTAATGCCGGATGAGAAAATATTCTTTATTGATTCCGGAAATTGACATAGTATTTCAGGAACCATTTCTACACTTAAACCTAAAGCGAAACTAAGTGCGATGACTAATGTTGCTTTCCGGTTGATCTTCTGTGCTGCGATAATACGAATGCCTGCTGAAGCTACTGTTCCGAACATCAGTAAAGTAGCGCCTCCCAATACAGGTTCGGGCATTAGGGAGAAAATTAATCCTACACTGGGAAATAATCCTAATAGAATAAGAAAACCTGCAATGTAATAGCCTACATATCGGCTGGCTACTCCTGTCAGTTGTATCATACCGTTATTTTGCGCGAAAACGGAGTTTGGAAAAGAGTTGAGAATACCTGCCAGCATCGAATTGAATCCGTCTGCCAAAATTCCTCCCGAAGCACGTTTGATGAATGTTTTTCCTTCTACAGGTTCTCCTGATATCAGTGAGTTGGCAGTAATGTCTCCATAGGCTTCTATGGCTGTTATCAAGAATACTAACCCCAAAGCTATGAATGCGGAAAAGTCGAAATCCAGTCCGTATTTAAATGGGAGGGGAATATTGAAACCACCAAAACTTTGTACTGCCGAGAAATCAATTCTACCGAGTCCCCAGGCAACTAAATATCCTATAATCAGACCGATAACGATGGAACTCATACGTAGGTAGCGGTTGGAACTTCTATTAAAAAGGATAATGAGGATAAGTACCAGCAGAGCTAGACCTAGATTCTCAAAACTTCCGAAAGTGCCGTTGCTTTGGGCGGAAACACCCCGCCACAAGCTGTGATACCTAACTTTTATCAGGCTCATTTCCAATCAAAGTGACTACAATAGCCCGATACCAGAGGGTGGTTATTTTACGGGTATATTTTAAGATGCGGCTGATGACCATCTCTACAGATGATGCCACGATGCAAGTGCCGAAAATCAGTGGAAGTCCGCCCCAGCATACCTGCCGAGATGATGGGACCGATAAATGAAAAACTGGTTCCTTGGATACATAAGAGACCGGTGCCGATGCCTCCTATCCGTCTGCATTGGATAAAGGTAGAAATACCTGAGGCAAAGAGAGACATGGATACTAGGAAACTGGTGGTTTCCAAATCCAGTTTTAATGCTCCAGCGATGATAAGAGGCGGAGTGATGATGGCTACAAAAATAGCAAGCAAATGCTGTATGGCAGCAAAAATGGCCTCTCGTACAGGGGGGCGGTCGTTCAATCCGTAAATCAGTCCGGTATTGGATTGGGCGGTTTGAGATTCCTGCATGGGGTTATCTTATTTTGATTTCACAATTGTCCAGACTTTCAATGATGGCCAATGATTCTACGCGGATACCTGCATTACGCAAATAATCTCCGCCATGTTGGAATGCTTTTTCGATGATGAATCCCATTCCGGACAGTTCGGCTCCGGCTTTTTCTACCAAATCGATGATACCCTTGGCTGCATTGCCGTTGGCGAGAAGTCGTCAATAAAAAGAACACGGTCTCCTTTGGACAGGAAATCTTTACTGACACATACATCATAAGAACGGTCTTTAGTAAATGAATATACACTGGTGGTGAGCATATTTTCCATTGTGACGGGTTTCTTTTTCTTGGCGAAGACAACAGGAAGTTCCAGTAAGTAGCCTACCATGATGGCGGGAGCTATACCACTGGCTTCGATGGTCATAACTTTATTGATATTGGTAGAGGCGAAACGGCGTACAAATTCTACAGCAATGGATTTCATGAGGATAGGATCCATTTGGTGATTGATGAAATTGTCTACTTTCAGTATTCCTCCTTCGAAACATTTTCCGTCCCGTAAAATGCGTTCTTTTAATGCTTTCATTCAAACTGTATTTTATAAATGAGTCGCAAAAGTACGTATTTTGCTGCATTATGCCAAACGTTTGTACAACTATCTCTACAGAAGCCTATTTACTTAATGATCAGGAAAGCCGGAATAAATAAGCCTGTGGAAGCATAAGCTGGTGTGGATTAAAGAATGTTTATTTCCACAAACTTTAGTTTATATATTTGGTGTGTACTTCTTTTCTTGATAATTTAGTTCTCAATATAATTTTCTTAGTTTAGTATTCTTACTTAGCGAAGATATTCTAATGGGAGGAAATGACTGAATATGATGTATATTTTTCTTGTCTTTTATGATATCTGTCGGTAGGTAAACATTTAAATTTAACCATTATGAAAAAGATATTTTTATCACTTTGTATTCCTTTTTGGTGTAGGAACTTTTGTCATGGCTGATGATACCATGAAAGTAAAGAATGATACAGTTGCCGTTGAAGACGGATTTAAAAACATAGACCTGAAAGAGGTTCCTCAATCTGTTAAAGATGCCATAGCCAAAAAATATCCCGAATCAACTCTTAAAAGTGCTTCTCTTTCTCTGAAAGAAGAAGGGGTGAAGGCATATAGAATAATATATGTAACCAAGGAAGGGGTTGAAAATAGTATTCTTATTAATATAAAGACGGCTCCTGCTAAAACGGCTCCTGCTACAAAGTAGTTTGACAGGTAGTATAGAATTGAATGTTTTATTAATATATTGAAAGCCACCTTGCTATGGTGGCTTTTTTTTGATGGGATAAGTTTTTTTTCCTGTCGGATTTAGATTTTATATGTATCAAAGAACAGGTTGAATTTGTAAGAAATAGGCTATATGCTTATATTTGAACATAGTTTAAAATCAAGTTTATAATCAAATAGAAAAAGTATGAAAAGACAATTATTTACAGTGTTAGTGTGCATGACGATGTTTGCTGTTGCATCTTGTGGCGAAAAGAAAGGAAAGGATAAATTCGAGGAGCGTATAGAAAAAGCCAAAGAATCGGTTGAAGATGTGGTGGATGATGCCAAAGATCAAATTGAGGATAAAGCTGATGAGGTTGGGGAAACCTTGGATAAAGCTAAAAGCAAGATAGAAAAAGCCAAAAAGAAACTTGATGAGGCTAATAGAGATTGAGAAAAATTGATTATGGATGAATGGAAAGAGATTGTCGGCTGATTTATATTAAACCAGCGACTTAATTTATATTTCTAGACCTTTGTTCACCATTTGTTATAATGGATATTTTCGGTCTTGAATTTGTCTTTAGCTTCTTCCCGATGTTGTGGATAACCTACCGGAATCAAATTGAAAGGAATGATATGGTCTGGTAAAGACAAGACTGACCTTACCTTTGCAATGCGGTCGTTCTCCGGATAGACCGCAGTCCATACCGCTCCCAACCCCATTGATTCTGCTGCCAGCAACAAATTTTCGGATGCGGCAGAGCAGTCCAGCATCCAGTACCTATCTGTTTCTCCGTTCAGGGCTTTGCTTAAATCACCACAAACCACGATGGCTAGCGGAGCCTGTGCCGTCATCTTGGCATAAGGCAGTTCGGCGGCCAGTTTATCCAATACTTTACGGTCATCCACTACCACGAAAGCCCAGGGCTGCTTGTTTACTGCTGTCGGTGCAGCCATGGCAGCTTTTACTAATAAATCCACTTTTTCTTTTTCTATCGGTTGGGGTGTATAGGTCCGGACGCTCTTTCGGGCAAAGATATTTTCTATAGCCGTGTTCTTTCCTGTTTCTTCTTTTTTTGCTTCCATATTGTTACAACCTCCTGTAATTAGTAATGTTATTGAAAGAGTAACAGTTGCCAGAGTTTTAAAGATTGTTGCCGCATTCATTTTTATTATTGATTAATAATTGAGATGGAATTCTACCACAGCTTCAATTCCTTTGCGGAATATATCCAGAGAGAAGTTTTCATTGGGCGAATGGATGGCGTCACTTTCCAATCCGAATCCCATGAGAACGGTCTTTATACCTAGGATTTGTTCAAAATCGCTGATGATAGGAATACTTCCTCCACGGCGTACGGCAAGTGGTTTTTTCCCGAATGCCTTAGCAAAGCCTTTTTCGGCAGCCTGGTAGGCGGGCAAGGTGATGGGGCATACATATCCTTCGCCTCCGTGCATCGGGGTTACTTTTACTTGTACATATTCCGGAGCGATAGACTGGATATAGTCCACAAACAATTGGGAAATTACAGCGTGGTTTTGATGTGGAACCAGTCGGCACGATACCTTGGCATATGCTTTTGAGGGAAGTACTGTTTTGTACCTTCGCCTGTATATCCGCCCAGATGCCACAAATGTCAAAAGAGGGACGGCAGCTGTTACGTTCTAAAGTTGAATATCCTTTTTCACCTTTCAGTGCTTTTACACCGATGGCTTCCATGTATTTTTTTTTTTCGTCGAAAGGAATTTGTGCAATCATCTCACGTTCGGCTGCCGGTACTTCCTCTACATCGTCATAGAAATGGGGGATAGTGATGTGTCCGTCTTCGCCAATGACTTGGGCTAACATACTGCACAGGGTATTGATAGGATTGGCTACCGCTCCGCCGAAGTGTCCGGAATGAAGGTCACGGTTCGGACCGGTCACTTCTATTTCCCAATAAGCCAGTCCTCGTAAACCTGTGGTCAGAGAGGGAAGATCCGCGCCTAGCATACTGGTATCCGAAACAAGAATTATATCGGCTTTCAGCAATTCCTTATGTTCCTTGATGAAGGTATTCAGACTGGGAGAACCTATTTCTTCTTCACCTTCGAAAATAAATTTCACATTGTGTTTCAGCAGTCCGTTTTTTACTACGTATTCGAATGCTTTTACTTGGATCATGGCTTGTCCTTTATCATCGTCAGCTCCACGTGCCCAAATGTGTCCGTCACGAATTTCAGGTTCAAAAGGCTGGCTTTTCCACAGGTCCAACGGCTCGGCAGGCATTACGTCATAGTGGGCATAAATCAATAGGGTAGGAGCATCATTGCTTACATGCTTTTGTGCAAATACCAATGGATTGCCTTGTGAGGGCATTACCATGGCTTCGTCTGCTCCGGCTGCCAACAAAAGTTCTTTCCAACGTAAGGCACAGGCCAGCATATCGTCTTTATGTTCGGGTAAAGCACTGATACTGGGAATACGGATGAGGCTGAAAAGTTCCTCCATGAAGCGCGCTTCATTTTCTTTAATGTATTGTTTTATTTCCATAATTGAATGATTCTTATAGTTGTGTAGTTCTGTCTATCAGATAATAATCCAAAATGGTCATGGCAGCCATGGCTTCTACAATGGGGACGGCACGCGGCAGTACGCAGGCATCATGACGCCCTTTGGCTTTCATGGTCGTGTCTGTGCCGTTGATATTTACTGTATGTTGCTCCATCAGAATTGTGGCAACTGGCTTGAATGCCACACGGAAGTAAATGTCTTGCCCGTTGCTGATGCCTCCTTGTATTCCTCCGGAATAATTACTTTTTGTTTCTACTCTTCCGTTATTATTATAAAATACATCATTCTGCTCACTGCCTTTTAGCTCCATGGAGTCAAAACCTTGTCCGTAAGAGAAACCTTTTACGGCATTGATACTTAACATGGCATTTCCTAGTGCGGCATGTAACTTACCGAATACGGGTTGCCCTAGTCCGATAGGGCATCCTTTGATGACGCAACTCACTACCCCGCCTATTGTATCGCCTTCTCCTTTGATTTTCCAGATAAGTTCTGCCATTTCCTTGGCTTTCTCCGGATCGGGACAACGCACATCGTTTGTTTCTATCAAGTCGAGGTTATAGCTTTTGTAATCTTTATCAAGTTTGACAGGTCCTACCTGTGAGGTATAAGCTGTGACACTGATTCCTAGTTGTTTCAATGCCAATTTGGCTAAAGCTCCTGCTACTACACGTGAAATGGTTTCTCGTGCTGATGAACGTCCCCCGCCACGGTAGTCACGGATTCCGTATTTTTGCATGTAAGTATAATCTGCGTGTGAAGGGCGGAACAGATTCTTGATATTCTCGTAGTCGTTTGAATGTTGGTTCTTGTTCCATACCACAAATCCGATGGGGCAGCCGGTGGACTTGCCTTCGAATATACCTGAAAGGAATTCCACTGTATCAGGCTCCTTGCGGCTGGTGGTAAGTAATGACTGTCCGGGACGGCGGCGGTTCAGTTCCTGCTGAACGAAATCCATATCAATCTTAATACCGGCAGGGAAGCCGTCAATGACGCCGCCTACTCCCGGTCCATGGGATTCACCGAAACTGGTTAACCGGAAAATATTACCAAATGAATTGAACATATTGCTTGTAGTTTTAAAAGTTTCTTTCCGTAAAGATAATAATTTTAGGGATAATATACTTGATTGTTGCTGAAAAATTAGCAGAATGGATAAAATGGGGTACGGATTGTATGAATTTTACAGTTTGGAATAAGAAAAACTGTATCATATAATCGTACCCGGAAACTGTTTCTTAAGGATGGAAACAGGTATCTTTTACGAGTTAGAATTCTACCTTAGGTGCTTTATCGGCTCCTTCCTCAGATTCAAAATATGGGCGTTTGTCAAATCCGAACATGCCAGCAAGCAAGTTACGGGGGAAAGTACGGATGGCTGTGTTATATGCCCGTGCTGTGTCATTGAATCTTTTGCGTTCTACACTGATCCGGTTTTCTGTACCTTCCAATTGTGCTTGCAACTCTTTGAAGTTCTCATTGGCTTTCAAGTCGGGATAAGCTTCGGTGATAGCGAGCAGGCGGCTCAATGCACTACCTACTTCGCCTTGTGCCTTTTGATAGGCCTGCATTTTTTCGGGAGTCAGGTCATCGGCGCTGATCTGCATTTGAGTGGCTTTGCTACGGGCGTCTACTACGGCTTGAAAAGTTTCTTTTTCGTGTGAGGCGTATCCCTTTACTGTATTTACCAGGTTGGGTATTAAATCAGAACGGCGTTGGTACTGGTTTTCTACATTGCTCCACGCTGTGCTGACAGATTCATCCATTTTTACCATACCATTATAAGAGGTTATTCCCCAAATGGCAATTAATACAATGACTACTATTACAATAATCGTTGACTTTTTCATATGTATATACTATTAAAATTATGAATATTCTTGTTCTTAAAAACGGCTTCCGGCTCCTCCGCCTCCAAAGCTTCCACCTCCGAAACTTCCTCCGCTAAATCCGCCTCCACTTCCACCGTGGCCACCAAAAAATCCTCCTCCCATTCCGCCTATGAACGGCCCTCCTCCTCGGGGGCCTTTGTAATTTTCATCTCTCGACCGTTCTTTCCGTCTGAGGATATGTCCGCAATTTCTGCATTTATATACTACTTCTTCAGTCTTTGTTCCGTTACTTCGGTCTATAACTTTGGAAGAAAGACGTTGCAGTTTGTGTTTTTTGCAATGGGGGCAGCGTGTTTTACGCCAGTTTGCATACAATCCGATGCCAATAAATCCTCCGAAATCACAAAAAAGATGATAATGAATTCCAAGGGATCATCTTCGCTTTCGTCATTGCCGATATTTTCCATGGAACCGTCCAGGTAGCCGTTTACGGTCCCGTATTCCTCGCTACCATTCCGGCATTCCAGTTATTGTCCTTGAAATAGGGCAGCATATAGCGGTTCTGAATCCGTTTGCAGATGGCATCCGGCAATATCCCTTCAAGGCCATATCCGGTAGCGAATTGCACACACCGCTCGTCGGTGGAAAGCAAGATGACCAATCCATTGTCACGTTCTTTTTGTCCTACGCCCGTTTCCTGTCCCAGCCGGTGGCAAAATCAAAACAATCACCTCCCTCTATGCCTGTTACCGCTACCACTAATGTTTGTATACCTGTTTTTTGCTCTAAAGCGTAGAGGATGCTGTCCATAGTGGTGACAGCGGTGGATGAAAGGATACCGTCGGGATTGCTGACGTAGCGGGTACGGTTTTGCAAATGTACCATCGGTATGTCTTTTATGGCATATTCTTTGGCTTGAAGCTGGACGGAGCCTAGAAGCATGAAAAAAGTAAGTAAAAATGTCAAATTTCTCATTGGATGTATTTGTCTACAAATGCTTTTACTTTTTGGGTATATTCTTCAGTATTGACAGATAGGAATGTGCATGGTCTGCTTCCGGAACTATCCATAATGCTTTGGGCTGAGGTTTTGCCTCATACAATTTGTACACCATCCATGTGGGTACGTAGTCATCTTTATCACCATGGATAAAGAACATGGGCAGATGGCATCGGGCTACCTGTTTCAATGCGGATGCTTCTTTGAACCCCCATCCATATTCCAGCTGGCATAACCAGTCGGCGGTGTACATTAACGGGAATTGAGGCAAGCCGAATTGTGCTTTCAGTTCTTTGGAAAATTGGTCCCATACGCTGGTATATCCGCAGTCCTCGACAAAACATTTCACATAGTCGGGTTGCGGTTCGCCCGAAACCATCATAGTGGTGGCTGCACCCATCGAGATTCCATGTACTACCATGCTGGTGCTGTCACCGTAAATTCGATTGGCAACCTCCATCCATTGTGTTACATCTTTGCGGTCTAACCATCCCATTTGTATGGCATTTCCACCGCTCAGGCCAGTGTCGCGTAAATCTGGTAGGAGGATGTTGAAATCCAGTTTTTTATTGTATAGATAACCTATCATCATCATGCGGATGGCATTGTCTGTATACCCGTGTACTATAACTGCGGTTTTGGCTGTCGGGCGGCTGGAAGCCACATAGTAAGCATGCAGTTTTACGTGGTCGGGAGAATAGATAAAGGTATCCTTCAGTGCTTGGTTCTGTTTCAGACTATCTATCCACGGTTTTAGATAGGGGTAAGTCTTAAACATATATTGCCAGGAACTTTCCAAATTCTTTCCTCTGTTTTCAGGGCGTAAGGAATAGTTCAGCATATATTGACTGCCTCCAAGTAGGACTATAATAAGCAGAACGAATATACTACTCGTTCCAATAATCATTTTTTTTCTTTTCATACCTTAACTATTTGTTCCATATATCCCATGCACCAAAGGCTTGCAATAAGAGCATTTCTAAACCGTTTTTGGTAATTGCCCCTTTGTCTGCCCCCTTTTTCATAAAAAGAGTAGTGTCAGGATTATATAACAAATCATAAAGCAAATGGTTGGGTGTGAGATATTGGTATGGAATATTGGGATATTCATCGGCACGGGGATACATACCTACAGGAGTACAGTTGACAACTACTTTATACTCATCCATGATTTCGGGAGTGAGCTGATCGTAAGTCAGCATTTCTTCACGCAGGTTCCGTGATACGAATTTGCATTCCAAACCTAATTTTTTCAGTCCGTAAGCAATCGCTTTCGAGGCACCTCCTGTTCCTAGGATCAGAGCTTTTTTGTGCTGGGGTTCCAGCAAGGGTTCGATAGATTGAGTGAAGCCAATCACATCGGAATTATAGCCTATCAGCCTGGTCTTACCTTTTTGGCGGACAATTTTGATTACATTGACGGCTCCGATGGCTGCCGCATCTTTATCCAGTTCGTCCAAATAAGAGATGACTTGTTCTTTATAAGGTATAGTGACATTGAGCCTACTAAATCAGGATTAGCCAATAGCACAGAAGGCAGTTCTTTGATGGATGGGATTTCGAAGTTTACATATTCGGCATCAATGTTTTCCGAATGAAACTTTTCATTGAAAAAGTTCTTTGAGAACGAGTGTCCTAACGGATAACCTATCAAACCATATTTTTTCATAAAACTCTATACTTTAAATTATTTCGTTGCTAAATAAAGCGTACAGATACCTAGTGTCAACCGCTTGAAACTCACCTGATTGAATCCGGCTTTACGGATAATGTCTGTCATTATTTCGCCTTGTGGAAAGGCTTTGATGGACTGCGGCAGGTAAGTGTAGGCACTACGGTCTTTAGAGAGTAGCTTGCCCAAAGTGGGGATGACTATTTTAGAATAGACAGCATATAGCTGTTTCATGGGGAACCAGTCGGGTTCGGAGAGTTCCAAAATGACTAGTTTTCCGTTGTCTTTCAGTACGCGGTGCATTTCGCGGAGTCCTTTGTCAAGGTCTTCGAAATTGCGTACACCGAATGCTACGGTAATAGCGTCAAAGCGTTTGTCGGGAAAGGTGAGTGCTGTACAGTCTTCCTTAGCGAAAGAGATGCGGCTGTCCAGTCCGGCGGCTTTTACTTTTTCACGTCCCACATTCATCATGCCTTCGGATATATCGGTACCTATCAGCTCTTGGGGGTGAAGTGTCTGACAGGCTTGAATGGCAAAATCGCCCGTTCCGGTGGCTACATCCATTATATGTTGCGGGTGAAAAGGTTCCAGCCAGTTAATGGCTTTGCGGCGCCAGCTTTTGTCAATGTTCCATGAAAGGGCATGATTCAACTGGTCGTAAGCAGGGGCAATGTTGTCGAACATTTTCTCTACTTGGACGCTTTTCTTTTCGTCAGCGTTGTAGGGCTTTGATTTTTTCTTGTGGGTAGTTCATGTTTAATTTAAAATTGAAAATTAAAGATTAAAAGGAGAGGATTGGAGATAGATTCCTGTACCTGTCTTTTAATCTTTAATTTTTCATTTTTATTTATTTCAAGTATTCGGTTACGTTCTTTTCTATACGTGCGGCGATATTTTCAGTGTCTTGCTTTCACAAATTTTTCGCCGGTGATGTGGTTCGAACAGTTCCATGTAAGCGTTCGCTGATAGAATTAACGATTTCCGGGGTCATTTCGGGAACTTGTTGTCCTTCTTTGCCTTGGAAACCATTTTCCATCAACCATTCGCGTACGAACTCTTTAGAAAGTTGTTTTTTGAGGTTCGCCTTTTGCAAAGCGTTCTTCATAACCTTCCAAGTAGAAATAACGGCTTGAATCCGGAGTGTGGATCTCATCCATCAGATAAATAGTGCCGTTGTGTTTACCGAATTCGTATTTGGTATCTACCAGGATCAGTCCGCGTTCTGCAGCGATTTCAGTACCGCGTTTGAACAGAGCCAATGTATACTTTTCCAATATTTCGTATTCTTCGGGAGTGGCCAGACCTTGTTTCAGAATTTCTTCCTTAGAGATGTCTTCGTCATGCAGGCCCATTTCGGCTTTAGTGGTTGGAGTAATGATTGGTTCGGGAAATTTCTGGTTTTCTTTCATTCCTTCGGGAAGTTTTACACCACAGATTTCACGACGCCGTTTTTGTAAGCACGCCATGCGCTACCGCACAGGTAACCACGGACAATCATTTCCACAGGAAAACCTTGACACATAACTCCTACGGTAACCATAGGATCTGGAGTCGCCATTTTCCAGTTGGGGCAGATGTCGGTAGTTGCATCCAGAAATTGGCTGCAATCTGGTTCAGCATTTGTCCTTTGTAGGGAATACCTTCAGGCAGAACTACGTCGAATGCGGAGATACGGTCGGTAGCTACCATTACTAACTTTTCGTCATTGATGTTGTATACATCACGCACTTTGCGTGGTACACACTTTTCTGTCCCGGAAAGTTAAAGTCTGTTCTTGTTAATGCTTTACTCATGTCTTTATTTATAATTAAAATCAATAAATTCGTTTTATGTTTTCAGATTTTTCACTTCGTTCAGAATGACATGAATGAAGGGTTTTCTGTTTTTCTTCAAACTTCTCGTATGCTTCCACAATGCGGGTAACCAGTTTGTGCCGTACAATGTCCTTCTTGTTGAGTTCGATGAAACTGATTCCTTCACGCCTTTCAGAATTTTTAGTGCCTGTATCAACCCCGAAGTTTGTGAAGATGGTAAGTCTATCTGTGTCATGTCACCTGTTACAATCATTTTGGTGTTCATCCCCATACGGGTGAGGAACATCTTAATTTGCTGGGTGGTGGTATTTTGAGCCTCGTCCAATATCACTACAGCATCATTCAAGGTGCGTCCGCGCATAAATGCCAATGGGGCTATTTGAATCACATTCAATTCCATATATTCTTTTAGCTTGGCGGCGGGAATCATATCTTGTAATGCGTCATACAGTGGTTGTAGATAAGGTCAATCTTATCTTTCATATCACCGGGTAAAATCCGAGTTTTTCTCCTGCCTCCACAGCCGGACGGCTCAAAATAATTTTTTTGATTTCTTTTGTTTTTCAGGGAACGGACAGCAAGGGCGATAGCAGTGTATGTCTTTCCTGAACCTGCGGGACCGATAGCGAACAGCATATCGTTCTTTTCATATTCTTGTACCAGCTTCAACTGGTTCTCACTACGGGGAACGATCGGTTTTCCTGTTACACTGAATACAATAGTATCCCCTGTATTCTCTATTTGGGGTGAACGACCTTTCACTATGTCTAAAATCACTTCTTCTTTCAGTGAGTTATACTGGGCGCAATGCTTTTCCAATGCCAATATATTCTCTTCAAAAGCACACATTTCCTCTTCGTCTCCCAATACTTTGATGACATTTCCACGTGCCACAATTTTTAATTTGGGATACAAAGCTTGTATCATTTTCATATTGACGTTGTTTACGCCATAAAATATCACAGGATCAATATCCTCTAAAACTATATGTTTTTCTATCATTTAACTAGTTTAGGTACTTTATGTACTTGTTTATAGGGTGCAAATTTAATGAAAGGTTTTCATTGTTCTTATTTTCCGGGCAATTTATTTGCATAAGCTTTTTCAGAAAAAGGATTTTAATCTATCTTTGCGAGGAATTTGAAAAGATAGTTAGATTATGAATTGTATGAAAGGTGCATGTTGCACGCTATTGTCACTTTTGTTTTCCTTGACAGTTTCTTCCGGTTGCAAGGAAAAAGATATGTCCATGAAGATGAACGAGCCTCATAATATAAAAGGTGTAATTAGCTATAAACGTAGTTCGGTGATTTGAATGATACTCATCTCAGTGTGGCGAAGAAAATAGGAATTCGTCCGTTGGCTTCTCGTTCGGAAGCAGAGGGGCTGGGTGGCAAATTGGTTCAGATAAAACCCTGTGAGCGTTATGCCATGGATTCGCTGACTCACTCCATTCCTTTTCTGATTCCGCAGGCTAGTGCGTTATTGGATACAATAGGAGCCAATTTTTTGGATTCATTGAGTTGCAAAGGATTGAATCCTAATCAAATCATTGTTACTTCTGTACTTCGTACGGCAGATGATGTGAAACGTCTTCGTCGTCGCAATGGAAATGCTTCTGCCAATTCAGCTCATGCTTTTGGGACAACTTTCGATGTCAGTTACCGTCGGTTTTGTAAAGTGGAAGACCCGGATGGACGTCCTATGCAGGATGTTAGTCCGGATACGCTGAAGTTGGTATTGGCCGAGGTACTCCGTGATCTTCGGAAATCGGACAAATGCTATATTAAATATGAGTTGAAACAGGGATGTTTTCATATAACAGCCCGCTGATTTATTGAATTTTCACTTGGTCGGAGGCTTTACGATGCGGTATTTCATATATTTGGCTTATGATGGAACGAATTATCACGGTTGGCAGATTCAGCCCAATGGTGACAGTGTACAGGAAACATTAATGCGTGCTCTTTCTACTTTTCTCCGTCAAGAAATAGAGGTAGTGGGAGCGGGACGTACTGATGCCGGTGTGCATGCGCGTCTCATGATCGCGCATTTTGATTATGACCGGGAGTTGGATTGTGTTCAGATAACGGAGAAATTGAATCGCTTGCTTCCTCCCGATATAGCGGTTTACGCTGTAAAGCGGGTGAAGGATGATGCGCATGCCCGTTTTGACGCGACTTATCGTACTTATAAGTATTATGTGACTACCCGGAAAGATCCGTTTAACCGTCACTATGCTGGAGGCTTTTTAATTCATTGGATTTTGAGAAAATGAATGAGGCTGCCCGTGTATTGTTTGATTATACTGATTTTACCAGTTTCAGTAAATTGCATACTGATGTGAAGACGAATAATTGCCGGATTATGCATGCTGAATGGAGCAGTGAGCGGGACAGAATGGGTATTACTATTAAGCTGACCGTTTTTACGGAATATGGTAAGGGCTGTGGTAGGTACGTTGGTAGAAGTGGGACGTGGTAAAATGACTGTGGATGAGTTCAGGAAAGTGATAGAGGATAAAGATCGTTGTAGTGCCGGGAGTTCTGTTCCGGGACATGCCTTGTTTTTGGTAGATGTGGGATATCCGGAAGAACTGTTTATTGTTTCTCCGTCAGATATTTCCAATATCTGACAGGCATATCTTGCCGGTGTTTTCTGAGATTCCAACGTTCTTTGATGCAAATGGACTTGAAATATGTTTTCCAAAGTTTCTGAAACAATTTCTCATCATTGTCCATCAATGTTTCATTTAGCATTCCTGTGACCAGATGTGCTTGGCGGGGGTCTTCAAATGTTACTTCTTCCATCTCCGTCAGATTATAGTAATATCCATATTGTCGCTTCACATCATAAATGAGCCAACGCTGGTCGGCAAACCGGTCTTTGAAATGATCCACAGCCAGTGGCAGTGCGTTGAATTGAGGCTCTACGGCTGCAAAGAAAGTTCCGTCCGCAGCTTTTTGGAAACGGACGAACTGCATGAGGTGTACTCGTTCTCCATCTACTCTTTTATAGATTTTCGCAAGCTCCAGCACATCAGGATCGGCAAAGTTGGTTTCGATGGAATGAGGAGAGTTTATGGCCTTCCGGATATAGCGGAAAAGCATTTCGTCCACCTTTGGTAATTCTGATAACCAGCAGCAGGTCAGGCAGAACAGGGCATGCTTGGAGATTTTTTCTGTAATCCGCGCCACACTCGTCCGGCTTTCTCTTCATCAGTGGCTATGTGTATGGTTCATCATAAAATAAGGGTAGCGGCTCGCCTTCCATCAAGAGCGAGTCTGGAAAGGTTTTGCGGAAGTAGGCATCGAAAATGCAAGTCAGCAAGCCTTCAAATGTATGGTCATAGATAAACAGAATCATTCGTTATCAGTGAAGTTTAGTATTAATTGCGTTCGTCCACTTTCTTTTTGGGTTTGGGTACTAACAGTCTGCGTACTCCTGTCGGGGTCAGTTCATTAACAGTTCGGGTGGGGAGTTCGTTGCAGGTTATGAAGTATTGCGCTTTTTTCATCACTACACCTATTTTTTTCAGTTCATAGAATCCCAGTTTGGAGAAGCGGCGTGATGCGATGATTTGTCTTGCCGATTTGATTCCGATGCCCGGTACTCTGAGAATCATTTCGTAATCTGCCTGATTTATATCTATCGGAAATAGTTCGGGATGCCGTAATGCCAACCTAGTTTGGGATCGATTTCCAAATCCAGGTCGGGATAGGAGTCATCTACTATTTCTTCTACTTTAATTGATAGAAACGTAACAGCCAGTCGGCTGATACAAACGGTTCTCCCGTACCAATGGCGGCTGTTTCAGTGCCGGAAGTCGTTTGTCGTATGTATTTACGGATATATATCCTGAGTAGTAAACGCGCCTCATGGTGGGGTGTTGGTAGAGTGAAGAAGAAAGATAAAGGATGTCTTTGTCTGATTCGGTTGTGGCACCGACAATCATCTGCGTGCTTTGTCCGGCAGGAACGAAGCGTGGAACATGGCGGAATTTTTTCCGGTCTTCCTTATTGGTAAGTACTCCCTGCTGGATATAGCGCATGGGCTGGTACACACTTTTGTGATCTTTTTCGGGAGCCAGTAATTTCAGATTCTCTTCTTTGGGAATTTCTATGTTTACACTGAGGCGGTCAGCGTAGAGTCCGGCTTCATTAACTAGTTCGCGACTGGCTCCGGGGATGCTTTTCAGGTGAATATATCCGTTGAATTTGTGTACTAACCGCAGGTCTTTGGCAACACGTACCAACCTTTCCATGGTGTAATCCGGATTGCGTACAACGCCGGAGCTGAGGAAAAGCCCTTCTATATAGTTGCGCCGGTAGAATTCGATGGTGAGGTCTACCAGTTCGCTTACCGAAAGTGTGGCACGGGGAATGTCATTGCTTCTTCTATTGATACAATAGGCACAGTCATATATGCAATAATTGGTCAGCATAATTTTCAGCAAGGATATGCAACGACCGTCCTCGGCGAAGCTGTGGCATATTCCCCAGCCGCCTACGGTGTTTCCCAATGTGCCTGATTGGTTACGGCGCACAGTCCCACTACTGGAGCAGGAAACATCATATTTGGCAGATTCTGCTAGTACTTTCAATTTGGCAAGGACATTCTCATTCATTTAATCAGAATATTTCTGCCAAAAATACAGATAGTCTTTGGAATGGGCAAACGGTTTGGCATTTTCTCCGTTAATTTTTAACTTCTTTGTTGGATTATGCTGTTCCTTTTTTCTAATTACAATATAAGCCCGCTTGCTTTAAGCAGGTGTGTATTGGTGGTGACTATAATTCTTTTAACTTCTTTGTGGAGAATATATGGGGTATTGGAACGGGGATGAACTCTGTATGAATTCCATCGCTTTTTTTATGTTAAGATGCTACTTAAACATTAGTTTATGTAATATAAATTAAGGCGGTTTGCAAATTATTTATTAATTTCGCACTTCATTTTTAATGTTTAATATAAAAAATATTTATGGAGTGGTTTAAGAAAAAAATGAGAGTCTTTCTTTTTGTCTGTTTGTTATTCCCTTTTTATAGTTATGCGGCAAAGATTTCTTTGTCTATAAGTGGTAAAATAGAAGATCATTCAGCAATGCTTTATTTTCCTGACGGGAGAGAACTTCCTATTTCAATAGATGCTTCAGGAAAGGGAGAATTGGTAGTCGATGTTACGGAGCCTGTTTATGTGGCATTAGGTTATCATTATATAAGTCGTACTTTGTTGCTTACACCTGATACAGAATTATACAAATTTCTTTTGAAAATAAAAAATTTGGAGAACGTGTAGCCATTACAGGCACAGGTTCACAAGTAAATATCTATTTGAATAACGGACGTTTGAAAGCAGCAAAAATTGATGATATGGCATTAGGAGAAAAAGCGTTCTTTTTGAAAATGGATAGTATTTTGAATGTAAATCTGCAAGAGTTGGATCATGCCGGATTATCAGAGGAAATTTAATGAAATGGAGAAAATACGTTTGAAATATTTTACTTGTGCTTACATTGCCTTCTTATCCTTATTTCCATATGCGTATAGCTAAGGATTCTACTTATGAAGCTTCTTTAGAATATTGGAGTAAGTTACAGGAGTTGATGGTTATGGATGCTTCTTTGTTGCGATATGACGAATTCCGTTCATTTTTGGTTGAGGCGGTAAGCAGAGTGGCAAGAAAACAATACCCGGAATCAAAGTCTTTGGATGCGGTAGTCCGATATGTGGAATCGGAAGTGAAGGAGCCTGGTATTGCAGAGTTCTTAATAAATAAGAATGTATATGCTTATGTAGAGAGATATGGACTTGATTCTGCTGATGCTTATTGTGCTGTGTTCGATCGGTATGTAAAATCACCGCTATTGGTGAAGAATTTTGAGACATTGTGCAATCGTTGGCGCAAATTGTCGGTAGGAGCTCTTTCTCCAAATTTTAACTGTACGGATTTGTCTGGTAAAAAAGTTTCTCTTTCTGATTTTAAGGGAAAGTATGTATATATAGATATTTGGGCTACTTGGTGTGGTCCTTGCCAACGTGAAATTCCACATTTGCAAAAGTTAGAAGAAAAATACCATGGAAAAGATATTTATTTTGTTAGTATCTCATGTGATAATAACAAAAAGCATGGGAAAATAGAGTGAGGGCTGGTTTAAAGGTATTCAGTTGCATTTTGTAAATGGAGATACATTTATGAATGACTACATGATAAAGGGGATTCCCCGTTTTATTCTTTTAGATAAGGAAGGAAAAATTATATCGGTGGATATGAGTCGTCCTTCTGATCCCAAAACAATAGCTAAATTAGATGAATTACTTAACTGACTTTTATATTGATAAATTTTTTAATTTTATGAGTGAAGAATCAGTAAACTCAAGAAGGTGCAAAGGGGGAAATCTGTTTTTTTCAAGAATTCTTTTTTGTATTTGTTTGTGTGGACCGGTAGCTTATGCATTGGCAGAGGAAAGTACTGTCGTTTCAGAAATACGGCAGAATGAAAAAAAATCTATTTCGGGAGTGGTTACAGATACTAATGATGAACCGTTGATTGGAGCGACTGTATTGGTAAAAGGAACTCAGAATGGTACCGTAACAGATGTGGATGGACGTTTCCATCTGAAGGTAAACAGTGGGGAAACACTTGTGGTTTCATATATTGGTATGAAATCAAAAGAAGTGGCGGTTGTGGATGGAAAGAAAGAGCTTTTTATTCGGTTGGATGCGGACACTGAAATGTTGGATGAAGTGTTGGTTACTGGATATCAGACTTTGTCGAAAGAACGTTCTACGGGTGCGTTTTCTAAAGTTTCTACTGAAAAGTTAGAGTTGAAACGTATGGATAACTTGTCTTCTATGCTTGAGGGACAAGTGGCTGGATATGTGAATGGACAGATTCGTGGTGTCACAACCATGAATGCTGTCGCGAATCCGATGGTCGTGATTGATGGATTTCCTGTAGAAAATACAACATTAGACAGAATAGGGCAGACAACTGAAAATATGCCTGATTTAAATCCGGAAGATATTGAAAGCGTAACAGTGCTGAAAGATGCTGCTGCTGCTTCTATCTACGGTGCGCGAGCTGCTAATGGCGTGATTGTGATTACTACGAAAAAGGCTAAAGAAGGTAAAGCGGAAGTAAGTTTTTCTTCTACCTTTACAGTGCACCCTTATTCTTATTATAAAAAAAATCGGACTAATGCGGCTGATGTTATTGCTATGGAACGTGAATGGGCGACTATGGCATTGAGTACGCCTGAGGCTGCGGAGATGCAGGCTGCCGATTTGCGTGAAAACGGACCATATCCTAGTTTGGGAGTTAATACTTTGTTAGATATGTACACTGGGAAAATCAGTATGGCTGAGGGAGATAAAACTCTGAATCAGTTGGCTTCCTACGGTTATCAATATTATGATCAGGCAGAAAAATATGGTAAGCGTAACCCTTTTTACCAGCAGTATAATTTGAGGGTAGGTAAAACAACAGAGCGTAATTCTTTTAATTTCTCTACTACTTATTGGGATAATGATTATGAGGATATAAATCATAGTGATTGGAAATTAGGTATCAATATTACTAATTCATTACAGCTAACCAATTGGTTGCATTTTGATACAGGCGTTTATCTGAAATATGGCAAAGAGAAGAACCAGTCATATGATTTGTTTGATCCGGGCTTTTCTGTCATGCCTTATGATCCGTTGGTCAATGCAGATGGAAGTTATTTTGTGGCACCTTCACAAAGTGACAAGTCACGTCGTGATTTAGTGGATCAATATGGGCTGTATTCAGAAGATCTCGTGCCGATGGATGAGTTGAATTATGCTCTTAATACAACCAAAACTTTTGAAACCCGCGCTTATGCTAAGTTGAAGTTTGATTTGACTTCTTGGTTGAATTACAATGTGATGTTCCAATATGAAACAAGTGATTCGGATTATGAATCATTGGGTGAGAAAGAGACAAATTTTATGCGTAAGCGTATTAATGATTTTACCAGCAAATCACCGAATGGCAGTTCTTTGGTATATAATCTGCCGAATGGAGATTCGTTTCATACGTTGAAGAACAGCAAACATAGTTATAACTTCCGTCAACAGTTGAGTCTTGATAAAACATTTGATGAAAAGCATAATTTAGTATGGATATTAGGACAGGAAGTGCGCCATTCATTGATTAATTTTGATGAAAATACGGTATACGGATATGATCCGGAGCTTAAAACATGGCAAAATTATAATATGAAAGATTTGGCTTATTTTTCGGGCTTGTTAGGATCTGCTCAGTTAGATCAGAATAGTATTGCTTCGTCTCGTGAATTGCTTAATCGTTTTGTTTCCTTCTATTCGAATGCATCGTATACGTATGATGATAAATATGTACTTTCTGGAAGTATTCGTTGGGATCGTTCGAACTTGTGGGGAACTAATTCGAAATACCAGAATAAACCTTTATGTCAGTCGGGGGAAGTTGGAATATCTATAAAGAGAAATTCTTTCAAGCGGATTTTGTAGACATGTTGAAATTACGCGCTTCATACGGTATTGGTGGTAATATTGGGCGTAATACAGCTCCCTATCTGATAGCTTCCTATTATGATTCCAGCCTTGTGGATGGTATGGCAGGGTCTGTGAATACTCCTCCAATAAGGATATCCGTTGGGAAAAGACAACGACTGTGAATGTAGGTGTAGATTTTGCTTTGTTCCGTCATCGTCTGTCGGGAACAATAGAGTATTATAATAAATATAGTGTTGATCTACTTGCTGCTATAATGGTAGTCCTACACAAGGGTTTGGCTATACAACGTTGATGACGAATAATGGAAAATGGTAAACCGGGGAGTGGAAATCACTTTGAGCGGAGAGATTATCCGTCAGAAGGACTTTAGTTGGAACGCTTCATTGTTATATGCATTTAATCGTAATAAAGTAAAACACATCAGTGTGCAACCAAGTTTGTGGGATAGCCGTATAAGTATGCCTACCAGTTATCCTATGGTTGGAAAACCATTATATGGTATTTATGCGTATAAGTGGGCTGGATTGAATGAGAATGGTGATCCACAGGTATATGATGCGGAAAATAATGTCACTTCAGGTCCTGCACGTGATTATCATGCATTGGTTTATTGTGGTACGACTGTTCCTATACATAATGCTTCGTTAACCAATGTATTACGTTATAAAGGTTTTGAATTTTCAGCAATGCTGATATTGGATGCAGGTCACAAGTTGCGGTCAAGCAATATTCCAAGCATTAATATGTCGAACGGACGTATTACATCTACTGCTAAGGGTATAGTGGACCGTTGGACTCAGCCTGGGGATGTAACGGACGTACCACGTCTGCTTTTCTCTAATGATACGGAGAATTTTAATACACACCGTACGGAATTATATCGTTATTCGGATTTGTTTGTGTATGATGCATCAAATATTCGTTTGAGTAATATTTCATTGGCGTACAGAGTTCCGGCCCATTGGTGCAAGAAAATTTCTCTTTCCGGCGCTCGTCTTCAGTTCAATGTAGAGAATGTAGCAACATTTGCTTTTGATAGTAAAGCGAATTACGATTTAGGCGGTAAAGTGAAACCGAATTATGTATGGGGATTGTATTTGAATTTTTAAAGAATGAATAATATGAAAAAACAAATGATAAAGATAAGCAGTCTGCTTTTTGTTATGGTGGCTATGATGCTTTCCGCTTGTGATGATTATTTGGATGATGTGCCGAAAGGCAGAAGATTCCGAAGACATGGGAAGACTATAATGCTTTTATCCGAAATAATTTTTCCTACCATTTTCTTGATCCCGACCAGCTTGCAGTATTAGCAGGAGATATATTTAAACTTCCTTCTGCCGTAACTAGTCCGTCGTTAACACGTGCCAATTATTACGCAGATGAATCTGTAAATCGAATAGACTTAATGACTGGCAATGATAAGAACCCTTATTTTAATGCTTATGAGGGACTTTTTGCGTGGAATCTAATCGTAGAGGATGTACCGGATGCGACAGAATGTACGGAGGTTCAGCGCCGTCAGTTAATAGCTCAGGGACGTGTTCTTAGAGCCATGCATTATTTTTATTTGGCTAATTTTTATGCTGACCAGTTATGATGAGGCTACTAAGGATAAACTGTCAGTTCCTTTGATAACTTCGGCTTCTGTGGAGGCTCCGTCGCCGCAGGTAACTTTGCAAACAATGTATGAGTTTATGCTTGATGATTTGAATAAGGCGGTTGAAGATCTGCCTGTACATAGTGAGTCGATTCTTCATCCTAATCGGGCACTTGGATATGGTATGTTGGCTCGAGTGTATTTGTCTATGGGGGATTATGACAATGCTTTGAAGAACGCTTCATTGGCATTGGAGCAAAATGACCAGCTTTTTAACTGGATAGATCTTTATGAGGCGGATAAGGAGCGCTATGATGATCCCAAGAATTATACATCAGGGGTAGCCGGTAATCCTGAAACAGATAATGTAGAGAATTATATTTATTGTTATGGATCTTCCACTTCAGGCTGGACTGGTTTGAATAACACAAGCTACGCTATTTCTCCTGAACGGGCGGCTCGTTTTGAAAAGGGGGATACTCGTCTGCTGACCCATTGGAAATCCAGAGTGTCATCTTCCGGTATTCCTTATTATGCGGGTATCTATGCTTTGGAAATGAATAAAGGAGGTATGCGTTCACCTGAAATGTATTATATAAAGGCCGAATGTTTGGCTCGTAAAGGGGGAGAAGCTAATATTAGAGAAGCAATGGAACTAGTGAATAAGGTGAGAAAAACACGTATTCTTCCTGAGTTTTATCAAGATTGGACTGCTGCAACAACGAAAGAAGCAGTGGAAAAAATAATAAGAGATAAAGAGAGTGAATATATCCAGACTCAGGTTATATATTGTGATTATAGACGTTTGAATAAGGACCGGAGTATGCCCGTACTTTCCACGCACTATTGAAGGAAAGAGTATATTCTAAAGTCTGAATTCGCATTTATGGATTATGCCTTTTCCGCGTGAAGCCGTATCTAATCCTGGAAATGGAACGATTACACAGAATGTGGAAAAGTAATAAAGCGATAATTTTGCGATAGAATTTATATTATCGATAGGAGTATTCTGAAAAGATTAAGAAATATCCGGATATCCTATAGAGAGAAACAAAAAGGGCGGAACAAAAAATCCGCCCTTTTCTCGTTTTATTATTTTTCAAATTGGATTAGTGGCAATGTCCGCATCCACAGTTGTTTTCATCACTACAACCATCACCGCATCCACCTCCGCAGTCACCACAACCACAGCCGCATCCTTCTCCACTCATCATTTTTACCATTTCCTGAATTTCTTCATTAGTGGCTGTGCGGGATTCTACTACTTCACCTTCAAAAGTGAGATCTTTACCTGCATGAGGATGGTTTAAATCTACAGTAACAGTGTCATTGGTTACTTCGCTTACGGTAGCGTAGAAGTGATGGCCTTCATTGTCCTGTAAGGGAATGACAGCCCCCGGGAAGATACGTTCTTCATCAAAAACACCATCAATGGTGAACATATCTTTAGATACAGTGCGCACACCTTCGGGTATATATTCTCCGTAGGCTTCTGCGGTAGGAATGACAAATTCAAATTTATCACCCTTCTTCAAGGCTGTTATTTCTGTTTCAAAGCGTTCCAGTGTGGTTCCTAAGCCGGATATGAACTGGAAAGGATGTTCTACAGTTGC
>ENA-OQCX01000178-OQCX01000178.1-human-gut-metagenome-genome-assembly--contig:-NODE-178-length-33658-cov-2.016671_pt1 | contig 33658 bp, 38 predicted proteins | sample MGYA00242762_ERZ504587 | MGnify/ENA primary metagenome ERZ504587 (study PRJEB26092, sample SAMD00036337) | human gut metagenome | host: Homo sapiens | study: EMG produced TPA metagenomics assembly of...
CAATCTCGATTGTGCCGCGATTTTCCTTTTTATTTAGATTCACCTTGATTCGGCGGACCGAGTGAAATTGGTTAAGGCTAGCTCTACTTCATCATAAAAGGCTATCCCGGCGGAGAGGGTGGTTTTCCCGGTTTGTTTTTTTCTTTTGGCGGCAGCCTTTGCAAGCCGCTCTACTTCCCGAACAGAAATCTCTTTTTTTAAGATCTGATCGGCAATTTCCACCATTTTTTCTTCATCATTCAGGGAGAGAAGCGCGCGCGCATGCCCTGCTGAGATTTTTCCATCCCTAGTTAATTCCAAAATTGGGGTTGGGAGGGAGAGCAGGCGCAATGCATTTGCGATCGCAGGACGGGAACGCCCCACACGGGCAGCCGCAGTTTCCTGCGTTAGGCCATAGGTATGAATGAGCTGCTGCAATCCTTCTGCCTCTTCAATGGGATTTAAATCTTCTCTTTGCAAATTTTCGATTAATGCGAGCTCCATCATCTCGCTATCGCTCATTTCACGAATTACAACCGGTACCTCTGATAACCCTGCCCGGCGGGCACGCGCCAGCGGCGTTCTCCAGCCACAAGCTGATAGCTGCCATCTGGCATTGGGCGAACTAGAAGCGGCTGAATAACGCCGTGCTGCGCAATGCTATCCGCAAGCTCAGAGAGCGCCTTTTCATCAAAGGTTTTTCTGGGTTGATCCTTATTGGGCTCAATCTCATTGAGCTGAGCTTACAGCGCTGGCTGAGCTATTTTCCTCCACAGAATTATCTGCAAAAAGTGCATCCAGCCCACGCCCGAGGCCTCCTTTTTTTGCTGCCATACACGAATTCATCCCTTTCCATTTAAACGCAAAAATTCATCTGCAAATTCTTCATATGCGGAACTCCCGCGCGACGAACGGTCATAATATATGACCGGCTGGCCAAAGCTCGGCGCTTCTGAAAGGCGAACATTGCGTGGAATCACGCTGGAATATACCTTCTGTGGGAAAAAGCGCTTCACTTCGTCCACAACCTGCTGGGTCAGGTTTAGCCTTCCATCATACATCGTCAACAGTACACCCTCGATCTCCAGATGCGGGTTGTAGAGACGTTTGACCTGACGAACGGTGGACATCAGTTGGGATAGGCCTTCCAAGGCATAATACTCGCATTGGATCGGAACCATAATAGAGTCTGAGGCGCATAATGCATTGAGCGTAATGAGCCCCAAAGAGGGGGGACAATCTAAAAAAATGAAATCATAAAGAGGCACAAGCTCGGCGAGCGCTGTGCGTAGCCGGGATTCCCGGCGTTGTGATTCAACGAGCTCCAGCTCTGCTCCCGCGAGACTCATGTTGGCGGGAAGAATATCGACATTGGCATATTGGCTGGAAACGACGGTTTCCAATGCGCTGACGCCGTTAATTAAAATATCATAGGTTGATTTTTCAATGGAGCGCTTATTCAGCCCCATGCCGCTGGTGGAGTTTCCTTGTGGATCGATATCTACAAGAAGCGTTTTTAAGCCATGTTCCCCGATCGATGCGCAAAGATTGACGGCGGTGGTCGATCTTTTCCAACGCCGCCCTTTTGATTGACGATTGCAATTGTTTTACCCATTTTGTTGCTCAGGCCCTTCCTTGAAAATGTCCATTTTCTTATCACAATATGAATTCTTTCAAATTATAACACAAAGCAGGAGAGAAAGAAAGGTTTCCGTTAGCTTTCCGTAAAAATTCGTTTCACGTGAAACATTAGCTCATACAGAAGTTATTAAAAAGTAAATTACAGGATCTTGTTAAAAATTTGAAAGAGACCTACTATAGATTGTATTAGAGAGGTGAAAAGAAAAAAAGTTCACGTGAAACATTAACCACGGTATATAAAGAGCAATACGCCTGTCAGCGGCCAAAATCAACGCTGGCGGCATCATCGTCCTTGGTAAGCATCAACCGGCAACGAAAGTTACGCAGTCAGCCTCCGAAGATGCCCTAAAAAACCGTGTTGCATTTTGTACAGTAAGGATAACATCAGTGAATAAAAAAACAAAGCCGCCAAAGGAAGTCAATCGCACGCTAGTTGCGTTCTCAGGCTTAGCTGGCGTTAGCCAGCCTTCACCCTGCGGCTTTGTCATTTTGAGATTGCGTCCCATCGGTGATCTTGCAAGGTTTTTAACGAATATGGGATGAAAACTGCGATTGGTCCTGTTCACTGATGCGAAAGAATCGCATAATAAAATGGTTCGTTATTAATCATAGGCCTTAGAAAACAGAAAGAAGAATCTTTGTAAATAAAAAAACAATAACGGGACAGGCGAACAACCTGTCCCGTTACTGCGGATGTGGGGTGTGAAAGAGAAAAGATATGGTCTTTGTTTTGCGCTGTTTTTAGCGCAGGAAAAATGGGGGAATTTATTCCAAAACGCGAATGCGTTATTGGCAGGAAAATCATGCACTGTCGGAGCAGGAGCGGATGACCGTTTCACCGTTTTTGGGAATACGGACAACATATTCAATATACTCATCCGTTTCTTTGCGGGAAGAGTCAGCGGAAATTCCGGCCCGTTTCATCGTATCGACTGCATGGTTTAAAGTGTTTATAAAAAGTCGAACATCTTTGAAAAGTTTAATGGGTGCCTTCTTCTGTTTTTTTTGCAAATCAGGGGTATCTGTGTTTTTCAGAAGCTGCTCAATGAGCTTTTCGCTTTGCGAAACATTGAGTTTTTCCAATGCGATGTGATCGAGTGCTTCCTTCATTTGATTAGTGGTCTCCAGCCGGAGCAGAGCACGCGCATGGCGCTCTGTGAGCTGTTCCTGCTCCAAGGTGCGTCGGATTTCTTCCGGCAGCCGTAGGAGGCGAAGCTTATTGGAGAGCGTGGATTGCGCCATACCGAGCTTTCGCGCGGTTTCCTCCTGGCTTAGGCCATAAACATTCATCAATTTTTGTATGGCGTCAGCTCTTCAAAAAAGCTGAGATCCTGGCGCTGCAAATTTTCAAGCAGGGAGAAGATCGCCGTTTTACGATCATCTGCATTGATGAGGATGGAAGGGATTTGTGTTAATCCAGCTAATCGGGCCGCGCGAAGCCGTCGCTCCCCGGCAATTAACTCATAGCCTCCAGGCACCGCCCGAACGGTAATTGGTTGTAAAATGCCATTTGCACGGATGCTTTGCGCAAGATTTGCAAGCTCTTGGCGGTCAAAATGGCGGCGTGGCTGCGTGGGGTTTGGCATAATTTCTTGCTCTGGAATCATAAGGATCGAACCGCCGGATTTTGGTTTTGGAGGGGACTTTTTTAACAAGGGCATATAAAGACCTCCTTCCTGATTGGGCTTGTCCATGTTTACAAGACAAGCTTATCAGGCAGGAGGGAAAAAGTCCAGTTTTTTGATCGTGTAAAAACAGCCTGAAAACTGCTTTTTCTCTATTATACCAGCGGCTTTTTGGCAATTTGAGCAGAAGGGCGCGGATATTTTGGCGAAGTATGCGATATTTTTTGAATGATTGGTAGGCTGCGGCTGCCCGCTGAATCGATTTCGTAACGCTCCAGGCGCTCTAAGCTACCGCCTAAAAGGGAGATTGCAGGTTTTGCCTGTGTGAGTTCTTCGTCAATATCCCCTTGCGTTTAAGCGGGGTAAAAAAACCACCCAGGCTTGGCAAAGGCAGGCAATATTCGCTCAGATCGCGTAAGTTAGAAACGGCTCTCGCAGTAACTAAATCAAATTGCTCCCGGTATCGAGAATTTTGCCCCGCTTCTTCTGCACGCCGGTGCAATGTTTCCGCCTGTAGGGCAAGCGAAGAGAGCGCCTGTTCCAAAAAGAGGAGCTTCTTTTTTGTGCTGTCCAGGAGCGTCAGTTGCAGATCAGGGCGGGCAATCAAAAGCGCAAGGCCTGGAAATCCGGCTCCCGTGCCCACATCAATCACTTTTGCGCCTTCAGTCGGCGAAAAAAAGGAGAGCAGGGCGAGGCTGTCGATGAAATGTTTGGCGATTATTCCATCCGGCTCCTTAATTGCCGTGAGGTTTATTTTTTGATTCCATTCAAGGAGCAAGGCGGCATAGGCGTCAAAACGGGATAACGCGGTTTCATCCAGCTCCACTTTCCACCGTGCAGCGCCACGGCGCAGGGTTTCTATATCAATCATAACGAGACCCGCCTTCCTGTTGAGTAGTAGGATTGCTCTGACAGGCATCCTTACGTTTTTGCCCGGATGCAAGATAGATCAAAAGGACAGAGATATCCGCCGGGCTCACGCCTGAAATGCGGGAAGCCTGCCCAACGTTTTCCGGACGAATTTTTTGAAGCTTCTCACGCGCTTCCTTTCGCAACCCGGTAATGGATAGAAAATTGATTCCCTCTGGAAGCTTTTTTCCCTCCAAACGGCGCATTTCATCAATTTGTGCCTGCTGACGTTTGATATAGCCTTCATATTTCAAACCGATTTCCACTTGCTCAAAGATTTCATCCGGAAAATTGGGCCGTGTTGGATCAAAAGGCTTTAACAGGCGATAGTTGAGTTGTGGGCGTTTGAGCAGTTCGCTTAAACGGACGCCTGTCTGAATGGGAGATGTTTCACGTGAAACAAGCAGATCATTGAACGAGGGAGAAGGGGAAAGAACGGTTTCCTCCGCACGCTTTTGTTCCAGTTCGATCAAGCGGCGCTTTTCCTGAAAACGATGCCATCGCTCTTCGTCGATCAGACCGATTTCATAGCCGAGAGGTGTCAGCCGCAGGTCAGCGTTATCCTGCCGCAGGATCAGACGGTATTCCGAGCGAGAAGTCATCATCCGGTATGGATCGGAGCAGCCTTTGGTTACGAGGTCATCAATCAATGTGCCGATATAGGAGGAAGCACGGTCTAAAATGACAGGTGTTTTACCCTGAAGCTTGCGGGCGGCGTTGATGCCCGCGATCAGCCCCTGCGCGGCAGCCTCCTCATATCCGCTGGAGCCATTAAACTGCCCGGCGCCGTAGAGCCCCTCTAAATCCAAAAACTCCAGCGTTGGCCGCAAGGCAAGCGGATCAACACAGTCATACTCAATCGCGTAAGCACTGCGCATCACCTCGCAATGAGTCAGGCCGGGGATACTGTGCAAAAATTTGAGTTGAACATCCTCCGGAAGGGAAGAAGAGAGCCCCTGTAAATAGAGCTCCTCCGTTTGCGCACCGCAAGGCTCAATAAAAATTTGATGGCGCTCCTTATCCGCAAAGCGGACAATTTTATCCTCAATGCTAGGGCAATAGCGTGGCCCCACTCCCTCAATTTTGCCGCCGTAAAGTGGGGAGCGGTGCAGGTTATTCAAAATGATTTGCTTGGTATCCGAGTTGGTATAGGTAATGTAGCAAAGCGCGCTGTTTTGAATCGGCTGCGCTGTAGCGAAGGAGAAGGGCACCGTATGCTCATCGCCCGGCTGCGGCTCCAGTTCTGTGAAATCGACGCTCCGCCGGTTTACCCGGGAGGGCGTGCCGGTTTTAAAGCGCCGGGTAGGAATGCCTAACTCCTTTAAGGAATTGGCGAGTTCTGTGGCAGGGAACATCCCGTCCGGCCCGCTTTCATAGGAGCAGTCACCCACATAAACACGCCCAGCCAAAAAGGTTCCAGTTGCCAGAATAACTGTTTTAGCGTGATAGATGGCCTCAAGCCGCGTTTTTAGCCTCCAAATAGCGGGTGCTTCCGCGGTTGCCGCCGTTTTCATCAGGGAGACAATCTCCGCCTGCTTTAAAAAAAGACGCTCTTGCCGCTCCAGACAATGCTTCATATAAGCGGTGTAGGCACGCCGGTCAATTTGTGCGCGCAGGCTGTGAACGGCAGGGCCCTTTCCAACATTGAGCATCCGGCTCTGCAAGGTGTTCGCATCCGCCGCGCGGCCCATCTCGCCGCCGAGCGCGTCAATCTCGCGCACCAAATGGCCTTTTGAAGTGCCGCCAATCGAAGGGTTACAGGCATATTGCCACCCAATCCAAATTCATGGTAAAAACAGCCGTTTTACAGCCGAGCCTTGCCGCCGCGAGGCCTGCCTCAATCCCGGCATGGCCCGCGCCGATCACAGCGACGTCAAAGGTATCTGCAAAGTATTCCAAACAAACTCCTCCATAGAAAGGTAGATATAGATATATATGTTATTTTCCAACACAGAAGGTTGAAAAGACTTCGTTTACAATCGCTTCATTTGCCTTTTCTCCCGTCAATTCCAGCAGCGGAGAGCGCGCCGTCGACGCATACGGTTACAGCGTCGAGCGTCATCCCCACATGGATTGCCTCAAGCGCTTGCTCCAAACAGGAGAGTGCTTGGATGCAGCAGGCCCTCTGGCGTTCCGTTGCAAGTAGGGGAGCGGTAGGGTCGAAATCCTGTGTTCCCAACACGCGGGCAACAGCGTCGGAGAGCGCACCATACCCTTCCCCCTGTGCGGCGGAAATGAAAATGGTCTCCGGAATCAGCCGCTTTACGCATCCAGCGTCCAGCCGCTGGGAAAGATCCGATTTATTAATGATCGCAATACAGGGCGGCCCTGGCAGGCATTTAGCAGGCGAAGATCTTCTTCGTTCAAAGGTTCCCCTGCATCGAATACGGCTAAAATCAGCTGGGCGCGCTCTAACCGCTCCCGTGCGCGCGTAACGCCGATTTGTTCTACCGGATCGTCCGTTTCCCGCAGGCCGGCCGTATCCGCCAGGTGCAGCAACAGGCTACCGAGACGAACTGTTTCCTCCACGATATCCCGCGTAGTGCCTGCATAGGAAGTGACGATAGAGCGTTCTTCCCCGGTGAGGAGATTCATCAGTGTGGATTTTCCCACATTGGGCCGGCCGCAAATCACGGTATCAACGCCCTGTGTCACCGCGCGCCCGGTATCGAACTGCGCCAAAAGGGCGGAGAGCCTCTGCCGGGCCTGTGCAATATCGTGGTTTAGGGAGTTTATATTCAGCTCCGGCAGTTCATCCTCGGATAGTCCGCCCAAGCGGCCATATGCGCGGCGTCTTTTAAAAGGGATTGGGAAACTGCGTGGATCTCGCGGCTGAGCGCTCCATCATGCGCACTCAGCGCAGCACGGGCTGCCTGGCTACCCTGTGCGCCGATGAGCCCCATCACAGATTCTGCTGCGTAAGATCCATTTTGCCGTTCAGAAAGGCCCGGCGTGTAAATTCACCTGCGGCTGCCGGGCTTGCACCCGCCTGAAAAACCGCACGCAACGCCTGCTGAAGCAGAAAGAGGCCACCGTGCAGGAGAGTTCTACCACATCCTCACCCGTGTAGCTGTGCGGCGCTCGAAAAACCAGAGCGATGGCTTCATCGATCGGTCCACTTTCATGGAAAACTCGGCCAAAATGCGCACGGTAGCCTTTGGATTGCGCCAAAGGCAGCCCGCTCGCCGCCTGAAACACCGCATCGGCGATTTGCAGCGCTTTTGGCCCTGAAATTCGTATCACGCCGATGCCGCCTGCCGCCTGCGGCGTAGCGATCGCGGCAATTGTATGGTTCAAAAAAATCCCTCCCGGGTGATATATATAAGGAAAAGGCAAAGAGGACGGTGTCAGCCGGCCGGCCGCCTGATTTCTGAATCAGTATAGCACGAATTGCAAAACACGTCGAGTATTGGCAAACGAGAAGTTTCCCCCAATGAGGCTTTCCGCAAAATAGGCTGTTGAATTTTTACAGGATCCATGTTACCCTAATGCTAATTTACACAGGAGGGGGAGACGGACAAAATGCTTCGCCGTTTTATCGACTACTATAAACCGCACCGCAAGCTTTTTTTTGCCGATTTGTTTTTTGCCTTTCTGTTGGCTGTGTGCGACCTGTTTTACCCGATGATCGCAAAAAATATCATCAATGAGTATGTGCCGGATAAAAATCTGCGGCTGCTGCTGATTTGGTCGGCGGTGTTATTGGGCATTTATCTGCTCAAGGCTGGGTTTAATTATTTTGTAAACTATTATGGACACATAGTGGGGGTCAGAATGCAGGCGGATATGCGCAGAGATGTGTTCCGCAGGCTGCAAAAGCTGCCATTTTCTTTTTATGATGAAAATAAGACAGGCAGCATCATGTCACGCATCATCAACGATCTGATGGATATCTCAGAGCTTGCCCATCATGGGCCGGAGGATTTATTTTTATCGTTGGTTATGCTGGTAGCCTCGTTTGCGATTCTCTGCACCATTAATGTGCCGCTGACGTTGATTATTTTCCTAACCCTCCCCTTTATCATCTATTTCTCCATGCGGCTGCGTAAAAATATGAAAGCGGCCTTTACCAAATCGCGCGAAGAGATCGCGGAGGTGAACGCAGGGCTGGAGAATTCCATCGCTGGGATTCGCGTGACCCGTGCATACACGGGGGCGGAGCATGAAACATGGAAGTTTGAGCGGCAAAACCAGCGCTTTGTTTCAGCGCGCAGCGCGGCTTATAAAATCATGGCGGTGTTTACCACCGGCAGCACACTGTTTACGGATGTACTCTACTTGCTGGTGTTGGTCGCGGGAGGGCTGTTTTTCTTTCAAGATCGGATCGACGCAGGGGAGTTTGCAGCCTATCTGCTGTATGTGAATTCTTTTCTAAACCCCATCAAGCGTTTTGTAGCCTTTTTTGAGCAGTATCAGAATGGAATCACCGGTTTCCTACGCTTTGAGGAGCTGATGGCGCAGGAGGAGGAGAGAGAGGAGCCAAACGCTTCAGATGTTCATCAGCTTGCCGGAGCCATTGATTTTGACCACGTCAGCTTTCAATATGAAGGGGAAAAGGAAGAGGGAAGCGGCCGATATATCATCCAAGATTTGTCGCTGCACATCGATCAGGCAAAACGGTTGCTTTGGTCGGCCCTTCCGGCGGCGGAAAGACAACGCTCTGCCATCTGATTCCCCGTTTTTATGAGGTGAGCGAAGGCCGAATTTTGATCGACGGGCAGGATATCACAAAGATGACCCGCACCTCCCTGCGGCGGAATATCGGCATGGTCGCACAGGATGTGTTCCTTTTTACAGGGACAATCCGGGAAAATATTGCATACGGCAATTTAGACGCATCGCAGGAGGAACTGATTGCAGCGGCGAAAAAGGCGAATATCCATGATTATATTATGTCGCTCCCTGAGGGATACGATACCTACATTGGTGAGCGAGGCGTGAAGCTCTCCGGCGGGCAAAAGCAGCGTATCTCCATTGCGCGGGTCTTTTTAAAAAACCCATCAATTTTAATTTTGGATGAGGCGACCTCCGCGCTGGATAATGCGACCGAAATGCTGATTCAGGAATCCTTGGAGGAATTATCGCGCGGGAGAACCTCTTTGATCGTTGCGCACCGGCTTTCCACCATCAAAAATGCCGATGAGATCATTGTATTTACGGATGAGGGGATTCAGGAGCGCGGCACGCATGATTCACTTTTGGCGCAAGATGGAATCTATGCGCAGCTATACCGCTATCAGTTCCGCACATAAAACAGGCCGCATTTTTGTTTGTGCGAGTGTATGAGCACGAGCTCAACGGGGATCAACGCGTTTTTCCCGGAAACCCCGCAACAAATTGGTTTGCTGCGCATCTTGCCATACGGCAACCTTTTCAGGAACGGTAACGCGGAAAACGGTGTGACCGCTCTGCTGGCGGCCCATGGTTCCATAATGGAAAAGAAGAAGAATTGTAAGGATTTCGTAAGAATTCTCCGCCTGAAATGTAACAATCGCCTGCTATCCTAAGAAAAGGAAGGCAGGTGATTGTTTGCTTTTCATGGGTGCTCTGGTATACTAAAGGGGACGTTTTTAAAGGAAACCCTGATGAAAATACCGGAAGGAAACGGGAGGAAACAATTTTATGTATCATATTCTGGTCTGCGATGACGATAAGGCGATCCTGGATTCGGTGGAGATCTATCTAAATCTGGAGGGTTATCATACCATCCGTGCAATGAATGGGCAGGAAGCTCTTAAGGCAGTTGAAAACACAGAGATCCACTGCGCAATCCTGGATATTATGATGCCGAATATCGATGGCCTTACCGCAACGCTAAAAATGCGGGAAAAGCATAACTTTCCAATCATCCTGCTCTCGGCTAAAAGTGAGGATACTGATAAAATTACAGGCTTGAGCTTCGGCGCCGATGATTATGTGACGAAACCATTTAATCCGCTGGAGCTGATGGCGCGCGTAAAATCTCAAATTAGGCGCTATGTGCGGCTGGGCAGCATTGAGTCGAAGGAGGGCGTGATTATCACCGGCGGCCTTGCGCTTGATACCGTGGCCAAAGAGCTGACGCTTGACGGAGAACCGGTCCGGCTGACAGCGCGGGAATACGGCATTGTGGAATACCTGATGCGCAATCTTGGCCATGTGCTCTCGACGCAGCAGATTTATGAGGCGGTGTGGAACGAGCCTCCTATTCCAGTGAAAAAACGGTTACGGTGCACATCCGCCGCATCCGAGAAAAAATTGAAATCAATCCAAAGGAACCAAAGTATTTAAAGGTGGTGTGGGGCATTGGCTATAAAATCGAAAAGCTTTCTTAGATCAAAAGGGCTGAAAGCCATCTGCGTGCTGTTGGTGCTGGCGCTGACCGGTGTGTGCATGCTTTCGGTTTGCCAGGCCGTCGATCTCGCTAATCATTTGGGTGGCAGATCGCTCGAATCGATCCTTCAGGAAACGGACGGTGATTTTACCTCCAGCAGCATGTTTCAGCAGCTATTGGCGAAAAACCTCTATTATATGCACCAGATGGCATTTGTGTATCATTCAGAGGAAGCAGTCCGCGACGGCTCGGCCTTGAAAGAGCAGGAAGAACTGCTAAAGAAGGAAAAGGACGAGAAGTTGCAGGAAGAATTTGAATCATTAAGGCAGGAAAAAGAAGAGGAAGCGGCGCGGCAAAAGGAGAACGATTATAATTCATATGATGAATACGGCTCCATAGAAACAACCGCCCCTTCCTCCACTGAACCAACCAGAGTGGAGCTGACCGAGGAGGAAGAGGCAGAAATCCGCAGGGAGGTCGAGTATCAATATAATGAACAGCTGCGATACCTGCGCATGAATTTTGAGGATAAATACCGAGAGGCAAAAACTGCGCTTTCAGAGCTTGTCAATCTCCACTACCTTTTGGTCAACCAAAAAACAGGCGAGATCTACACCAATTTGGAAGGAAGGATCGACCCTAAAACAATGGATCTGCGCTCTCTCGTGGAGCAATACCAATGGAATGAAAGCTATACGGAGCAATATCGCTATCATTCCGGGGAACGGGTGGATTCTTATAGTCAGCAAACAGTAGGCATGTGGGTGGGATCTTTGGATTATGATAATTGGGCCAAAGCATATCAGGATCGGGTAACGCTTTATGAGAAGGAATTTGTCAATCAGGCTGGGACGTCTATGTTGGCCTGAACGATCATCTTGAATCTTCAGATGAATTTTATTCGCTGCAAACCCAATTTAGAATTGCTAAAAACACGCTGCCGTCTTACCTCATAGCAGCAGGGGTTTCCTTCCTGCTAGTGGTTGCCCTCGCCATTTGCCTAATTGCCGCAAGCGGGCGCGCGCCGGCACGGAGGAGATCACTCTCATCTGGACAGATCGGATTCCAAACGATCTGCACTTGATTCTATCCGGTGCGCTGATTGTGGTTGGCGTTTCCTGTACGGTATACACGATGTCTTCGCTTTGGTATCCTTCATACGAGGCGAGCAGTCTCGGGGTGGTCGCAGCGATCGCCTCTGCGATGGCTACTATGGGCATACTGCTTGAATGGCTGACGAGCGTTGCACGCAATCTCAAACGTAAGCAGTTCTGGCGCAATACATTGCTTGCAAAGCTCTTCCGTTTCTTCAAGAAAAACTGGAGGCGCTTTAAAACGGCGCTCCATCATCTCAAAGCGGATATTCAAAAGCATGCAATCCCGAAGCATCACATGGAAAATCTGCGCATATCGATCCTGTTTTTATTCATTGGATATCTGTTGGGCAATATCATCCTTATGGCTCTTACAGTCCTTGCCCTACGAGATGCTTCCTATGGGGGAAGCCCGTTGGTCTTTTTATTTTTCGGCTCCATGACAGCGGGATTCAACCTCATCGTTTTGATTTTATTTTGGAAAAGTGTCATTGCGCTGGATGAAATGATGACAGCTGTTTCCAAAACGAGGCAGGGCGATCTTAGCTATCCGCTAACCCCTTCCAAAATGCCGAAGCTTCTGCGTAAATTTGGAGAAGATATTATCGGCATGCAGGAAGGGATGCGAACTGCAGTGGATGAGGCGATCAAGGGCGAACACATGAAAACGGAGCTCATCACCAATGTTTCGCATGATCTGAAAACGCCGCTGACCGCGATTGTAAACTACGTGGATCTGCTGAAAAAGTGCGAAATCTCCGATGAGACGGCGCGGGAATATATCGGCGTGCTGGAGGAGAAGAGCGAACGGCTCAAGCATTTGATTGAGGATTTGGTAGAGGCCTCCAAGGCGACCACAGGCAATGTGAAGCTTAATTTTGTGAGGGTTAACCTCTATGAGCTTGCCATGCAGGCGATGGGAGAGAATGCGGATGCGTTGGAGGCAGCAGGGCTGGATGTGCGGCTGAACCAGCCGGAGCAGGAGCCCATCCTCTTTGCGGATAGCCAAAAGACCTGGCGGATTATTGATAATTTAATCAGCAATGTTAAAAAATATGCGCTGGCCGGCACAAGGTTTATATTGAGGTTGGCGAAGAAAACGGCGCTGGCGTTTTTGCAATCAAGAATGTGTCCAGGGAACCGCTTGATGTTCCAATAGAGCAGCTCACACAGCGTTTTGTGCGTGGGGATGCCTCCAGAAGCACGGAGGGCAGCGGATTGGGGTTATCGATTGCACAGAGCTTGTGCGAATTGCAGAGTGGTACGCTAGAAATTACAATGGATGGCGATTTGTTTAAGGTTACCGTGCGTCTCCCTTTAGCTGACCGCTAATCGGCAGGGGGGCCTATCAATAAAAACAAGCGTAAATAATGAAAAGAGCCGTAGTTCCGGAGGAACTACGGCTCTTTTGAGATGGTAATCAAATAAATAAATTAAATAATTAAAAAAATTGATTTTACGATTGACAAAGTGAATTGGATGTGTTATTTTTAAACCACAGGACATCAGAGAAGAAAGGAGTTGAAACGATTGCCACATGAAATTATCGGGATTTGCCCCGTTTGCGGGGAGAAGCTTCATGTAACGCAATTATCCTGTTGCCAGTGCGGAACGCAGATCAGCGGGGATTTTGCACTTTCCAAATTTAATGCGCTCAGTAGGGAGGAGCTTGCTTTTGCGGAAACGTTTCTGCGCGTACAGGGCAGCATCCGGGAGATGGAAAAAGAGCTGGGCATCTCTTATCCAACTGTGAAAAAAAATTTAGAGACGATCATTCGCAAAATGGGCTTTGAAGTGAAAAAGAAATCTGCCCAGCAAGAGATGCTGGAGAAAATTAGAAATGGCGAGCTACTGTGATGAAGCAATCACACAGATCAAAACAAACCAAGAAAAGGAAGATTAAAAGCCATCTCTGGCAATCTGAGTTTCGTGATTTTCGAGCATCAATGCGATTTAAAATTTTGGCTGCTTAAATCCGCAAACCTGTGCGGATTTAAGCAGGAAAGGAATGATCATGAGCATGAATACCCGTGCAGAAATTTTGCAGATGGTAGCAGATGGCGTGATTACCCAGGAGGAGGCAGATCGTTTGATTGATGCGCTTGGCGCATCTGGGCAGGGGCAGAGCGATCCACCGGCAGATGGGAAGTTGGAAGCGCCTGAAAACTGGCAGGAAAACGGGCTTTGCACAGAAACGGAGGAGCCATGCCAAAACATCCGCGTGGAGGTGGATGTGGGAGGGCTTAAACTGTTGCCCTCATGGGATGGAAAGCTGCGGTCCGAAGTGAAGATGCATTCCATGGGGGACCGTTTAACGAACTACAGCTATGGGGTGGAGACGCGCTTGGGGGAAACCTATCTTTACCTGAAGCGGAAAATGTTCCGGCCCTGGGGCAGGAACGGTGGCGCCACGTTGGTGGTATATGTGCCGAGCGGTATGCAACGGGTGAATTGCAAGGTGACTGTTGCGGTTGCCAGGTGGAAAATATTACTGTGGAGGAGCTGCATATCCACACAGATACCGGCGGAACCAGGTTAACCGGTGTGCAGACGAAGAAGACGAAGATAACCACTTCCACCGGGGGAATCGATTATGGCCGGGGGAACCGGGCGGCCAACCAACTGGAGCTAAAAGCGGAGGTGGGGGGCTGTATCGGCATTTCTATCTTTGGATCGGGGCTTTCATCTGTTTTATAACACCAATGTCGGCAAGCTAATTGATAAGCTGCCCTTCTCATATACGGATTAATGAAAACGGGTGGGCAAAATATCGTGGGGGACAGCGGTGAAATATTATATGGTGACGGCGCATGCCAAATCAATATTGAAAGCTCAACCGGTGCAATCCAATTGAAGGAAGAAAAATAGGAAAAGAGTGGATTCGCCTTGTGCGGGCGAATCCACTCTTCGCTTTTTATAGGAAACATCTTATGATTTGTTTGCAGGAGCGGTTTTTTCGGAAAGCTTCAGTGCAACTAGCACGAGGGAGAAGCTGATCGCCCCGCCCATTGCCACATCGCTGAGGTAATGCGCGCCCATAATGAGCGCGAGAAGGCCACGAGAGATGTATAGATGAATGGAAGTAGAAAGCAAAGCCGCTCTTTTCCCTTGAATCGATCCGTGTAAAGTGGTAGGAGCATCATCAGGTAGCTCATGCCTGCGCCCGCCGTGTGCCCACTGGGAAAAGATTTATTCCCGTTGATCCCATTAGGGTGGAGCCATGAGGTGAAGGCGTCGTAATTCCCAGCCGCGAGCAGATCACGGAAACGAACGCGGCCCCAGAGATATTTCAAGCCCTCAATGCAAAGCAGCTGGGCGGTCATAACAACCACGCCAATCCAAGCGGCGGCTCTTAGCTTTTGCATCAGCTCGCGTGGAATAAGGCTCCCTATGAGCAGCGCGACGATTCCAAACCCGACGCCCCAGAGGATGCTGAAAGCATTCGATGCTCCTCCACAAAGAAATACTTGCCGAAATAGTAACCGAAATAGGCGGAGCGCCAATAGAAAGCAGAAATCCGGCGGCTTTTTCCCAGCGGCCGGATGCGGCAAAAAAAATTACCGTACCAGCGAGCGGGCAGATCAGGCGTGAGGGGATTTCCCCCGTATTGCGCAGCCAAATAGCAAAGAGATTCCCCGGATTGTTTAGCCAGATATCAAGCGCTAAGTCATAAAATACGGCGACCGCCATGGCGATCACAAATAGGCTATAAAAGCAGATAGCCGGATTTTTGTAACGCTTCAGCACCAGTCCACCTCCATATCATTTGTACACCGTGGGTATATTTACAAAACAAATATACTGAAAATGATGCGATCTGTCAAGAATCTGCACTTGCGCAAGTCCAAATTAGTTAAATCTCTAAGAAAATTGGTATTTTTTCTATAGTATTTCTAGCGCGTTTTCGATATGCTAAAAGCGAATAAGTTGTGTTACATATGATGGAGGGATCGCATGCTTCCTTTTCAGATTGCGCGAAGAAGAACGCCCTATTTTGCCCGTTGGGCAAAAATGACCAAGCCTTTTATAGGGGAAAAACACACGCTGGAGGGCAAAAAGATTTGTTATTCTATCCAGAAGGAAAAAGAATATGCCAATCATCTTGAAATGGCTGGATTTTATGCGGCTCTATCATCAGCTATGGAGCTGATTCGAGCGGCAACCTGCGGATCATGCGCCATGTTGCGTTCCCCTCCCTGCGTATGTATCCGAATCTGACGGGGAGCCATCTTGACTATAATTTTAAGGGAATCACCTTTTCGATCAATCAAAAACCGGCGCGGGAAAAGGCGATTCGGTTTGAGTTTGACGGTATTTTACACCTGTTTACTGATTTAAGCGGCATAGAAGCGGAACATTGTATTTTTACTGCACCGAATCGAAAGGCCTGCGTGGAGAGGGTACGGTTGTGCAATGCAACGGGCAAGGCGCGCGCGTGCAAATTCACAACCATGACCATCCGACTGAAACAAAGCCCTGCTACGGAATGAATCGAGCTGTTTATCGCATGTATATGCAGGAAGATCCCTGCATGCAATTTGATTTGCAGCCAGGAGAAGCAAAGACCGTTTCGGTTGCCTATTGCGCTGCGGAAAAAGGGGAGCAATTTATCGTCGATTGTGAGGCGGAATCACGCTCTAGGCAAGCGTTCCTGAAAGAAACGGAAACCTTTTTTGTCGTAAATACACCGGATAAAACGCTCAATACCATGGCGGCATATGCGAAAATCCGAGCCTGCGAGAGCATCTTCCAAACAAAGGCCGCTGATGCATTCCCCGGGCGGCGGCTATTTTACGCCGCGATATGGACGAATGACCAATGTGAGTATATAAACCCTTTGTATGCATATCTCGGCTATGAAACCGGCATGCAGCAGGCTTTCAATACCTACAAAATGTATCAACCCTACCTTTCTCCTGACAAGGCGCTGGTTACAAGCATCATCGCGCAGGGGGACGCGTTTGGCACGGCGCGAAAGACCGCGGCGACAGCGCCATGTATGCCTATGGATGCAGCCGCTTTTTGTTGTCGCTTGGAGATCGGGAAACGGCGCTTCTCTATATGGACTCCATCCGGGATTGCATTGCCTATACGCTCTCGCAGATTGGGAAAGACGGCGTTGTGCGCAGCGACTCGGATGAGCTGGAAAATCGCTTTGAAAGCGGTAGCTATAATCTCTGCACCTCCTGCCTCGCCTATGATGCATTGAGGAGCTGCGCCTTTTTGGAAAACGAAATCGGCGACAAGGAGCGTGCGAAATTCCTTCTGGAGTGTGCAGAGAGGCTTTCCCAGGCGATTGAAGCCTATTTTGGCGCGCAGGTAGAGGGGTATTTCACCTATCGGTATTGCAGGGAGGAAAAAAATCTGCGCTCCTGGATCTGCGCTCCGCTTACTATGGGGCTGACACAGCGGGCCGATGAAACCGTCCGTGCGCTTACAAGCGGCAAGCTTTTGAAGAATGACGGCTTGGTGACACGCAGCGGGGAAAAGGTGTTTTGGGATCGAACCACATTGTATGCACTGCGTGGAATGTTTTATTGCGGAAAGGCAAATGACGCGCTACGGCTCTTGAAGCGCTACTCTTCAGCACGGCTGCTCGGTGAACATATCCCATACGCGTAGAGGCGTTTCCGGAAGGGAATCAGGCCCAACTTTCCGCCGAAAGCGGGCTATATTTACGCATCTATTCCGAGGGGATTCTCGGCTATCGCCCAACCGGATTGAAACGCTTTGAAATAAAGCCGAATTTGCCGGCGGAATGGGACGTGTTTTCCATAGAGCAGATGCGGCTTTGCGGGCAAACGGCGAGCGTGTATGTGAAACGTGAGCAGAACGCTTATGAAATCACAGTAAAAACGGAAACGGGCGCGCAGTGCGTAACGGGGCAAAGGGCAGTGTTTTCGTTTTAACCCGGCAAAAGGGGATTGACAGGGCTCAAAGGCTGAATTTTATGAATGGGTTGATTGCTCATATAGAAAGCTTCTTATAAATTAGACTACTTTTATCAGTTCAAAGCATGAAGAAAGAAAAAACAACCGATGGCAGATTTGCATCGGTTGTTTTTGCGAATCAAAAAATAGAGGATACTTTTGCAGGTGTACGCAGCTTCTATTTTTTCCCCTCCGGCTCGAGCGAATAAATGCGTAAGGCTTCCTGTAGTGTGTCAACGGGGGATTGCCCTGCGCCCATTTTTACAGAAATATAGGGCTTTGCCCCCGCGCTGACCAAGATCCGGCCGCGTAGAAGAGCGGCCAGGCGCGATACCTTCTGCATGTCGATCGCATTAGAATAGAGCAGCAGGCAGTTGCCGCGCTGGCTGATTTCGTAGATGCCCTGCCCAGAGGCGGAGTTGCGCAGGAGGGAGACATTAACCAGCCCCTGCACACTGGGCGGCGGGTCTCCAAAACGGTCGATGAGCTCGTCATATACGTCCTCCACATCATCCGGCGTGCGGATATCCGCAATCCGCCGATAGATAGAAAGCCGCTGTGGGATGCTCTCAATGTATTCCTCAGGGATGTGCGCTTCCACTTGCAGGTCAATTAGGCACTCTTCCTCCGGCTTTTGCGGTTTTTCGCCCCGCTCCTCCGCGATAGCTTCCGAGAGCATCTGAATATACATATCATAGCCGACCGCTTCCATATGACCATGCTGCTGTGCGCCGAGAATGTTGCCTGCGCCGCGGATTTCGAGGTCGCGCATTGCAATTTGGAAGCCGGAGCCAAATTCTGTATATTCCCGGATTGCACTCAGGCGGCGGGTGGCGATTTCACTCAATTCCTTGCCACGGGTAAAGGTGAGGTAGGCATAGGCCCGCCGGGTGGAGCGCCCCACGCGCCCGCGGATTTGATGCAGCTGTGCAAGGCCCAGCCGGTCGGCGTTTTCGATAATTAGAGTGTTGACATTTGGCACATCCACGCCGGTTTCAATGATGGTCGTGCAGACGAGCACATCAATCTCCCCGTTGAGCAGATTGCTCCAAATTTCGCTGAGCTCTTCCTCTTCCATCTTGCCATGGGCAATGCCAATGCGCGCCTCTGGCAGGAATTCATGGATTCGTGCCGCCGCGCGGGTGATCGTATCCACCCGGTTATGCAGGTAGTAGACCTGCCCGCCGCGCCGCAGCTCCTTCTGGATCGCCTCTGCCAGAATCCCCATGTCGTGCTCCATTACATAGGTTTGCACGGGGTGGCGATCCTGTGGAGCCTCTTCCAGCATCGACATATCGCGGATGCCGGTCATTGCCATATTGAGCGTGCGGGGGATCGGGGTAGCGGAGAGGGTGAGCACGTCAACGGTCGGGAACAGTTCTTTCAGATGCTCCTTCTGCGCCACACCGAATCGCTGTTCCTCATCAATGATCACAAGGCCCAAATCTTTGAATTTGATATCCTTTGAGATCAGCCGGTGCGTGCCGACCACCATATCCATGCTGCCTTGCCTGAGCCCGCGCAGGATTTTTGCCTGTTCCTGCGGCGTGCGGAAGCGCGAAATCATATCCACTTCCACAGGGAATCCCTCAAAGCGCTTGAGGATCGTTTGATAGTGCTGAAAGGCAAGGATCGTCGTTGGCACGAGCATGGCGCACTGCTTGCCCTCCGCAATGCACTTAAAGGCGGCGCGCAGGCAACCTCTGTTTTGCCAAAGCCTACGTCGCCGCAAAGCAGGCGGTCCATCGGATAATTTTTCTCCATATCGCCTTTGATTTCGTCAATGCAACGCAGTTGATCGTCTGTTTCCTCAAATTCAAAGCGCCGTTCAAAATCGTTCTGCATGTCCGAATCTGGAGAGAATGCATAGCCTGGCGCCTTCATGCGCTCCGCATAGAGCTTGGTAAGCTGCTCTGCCATATCTTTGACAGCGGCGCGCACGCGCGAGCGGGTTTTTTGCCACTCCTTGCCGCCGAGGCGGTTAATTTTCAGGCTCTTGCCATCCTCATGCGGGCCGATGTATTTGGAAACGAGATCAAGCTGCGTGACGGGGACGTATAAAACATCCTCTTTTGCATATTTGATTTTGATGTAATCCTTGGTAACGCCGCTAACCTCCAGCTTGTTAATCCCGTCAAAAATGCCGATGCCGTGAACAGCATGAACAATATAGTCCCCTCGGTGTAGCTCATCGAGCGAATGGATGCCCGCGCGGGGATTTTTGTTTTTCTTTACCGCGCGGCGAGAAGCGCCCGCCGCGCGCCCGTGGGTGAAAAGCATAAATTTCAGCAGCGGGTATTCCATGCCCGCAGTGAGCCCGCCGGGCAGGATGCTGACACGGCTTGAGGGAAACTCAGAAGGAGGAATATTAAAAAAAACGCTGGGCAGGCCCTCGGCTTCCAAATCCTGTGCGAGCGTTTTAGCGGCTTGTCCGTGCCCGCCATCACAACACAGGTATACCCTTGCTCCCGTGCCGGGCGCAGCTCTTGCAGCAGGATATCGAGCGCGCCGCCCCAAACGGGCAGCTGCTGGGCATTGAGCGTAGTCAACGCCTGCACGGGCGTATCAAAGCTGCCGCGGGCGAAGGTGTCAAGATAGATTGCGCCGTGCTCCTCATAGGCTTTGACCAGTTCCCCCCAGCCTAATGTAAAGGTATCCAGGCCGCGGCACAGGATGCCGTCTTCAAAGAGCTCTTTATTTCTTCATGAAAGAGGGATGCGGATGCCGCCGCGCGCTCCTTAACTTTGCCGGTATCGCTGATGAATAGCATTGCGTCTTCCGCATAATCGAGGATTGTTGCGGGCGAATCGTAAGCGAGGTTCAGATACCGGTCTAGCGAGGAGAGGTGCGCGCCAGCCCGCAGGCTGTCCACATCCGCAAGCAAAGATGCCCTTGCCTTGGCGGCCTTTCCACGCAGGGAGGCGCAGTGCGCTTCAATTTTATCGGCCAAAAGCTCCTGGCTGTCAAATAGGATTTCCAGCGCCGGTGTGATTTTTGCCGATTGGAGCTGGTCTGTCCGGCGCTGGGATTCAATTTCAAAATGTGCGATCGTATCAATCGTGTCGCCCCAAAATTCCAACCGCAGGGGAAACGAGCCATCTGGGGGGAAAAAATCGATAATTCCGCCGCGTTGGGCAAACTGCCCAATGCCGTCTACCGTTTCTGAACGGACGTAGCCTGCGGCAAGCAGCGCCTCTACAACCGAGCCTGGTGTGCAGCTCTCACCTGCCTTCAGCGTAACGGTGCGGGTATAGAGCTCCTCCGGAGGCAGGGTCAGCTGCACGGCGGCCTCAACGGAGCAGACTACAACACGGTATTCGCCCTCCAGCATATGGCCGAGCACGCCGAGCCGCTGCTGCTCATAGTCGCGGGATTGGCCCTGTGATGGGCGAAGGCTCCAATCCCTTGCCGGATAGAGCAGTGCGCCGCCCTTCATAGCGTTTAAGTTTTCTACAAGGCGGCTGCCCTCTGCTTCATCTGCACGATGAGCACGGCGCGGCAGCCTCGTCCTCGCATAGCGAGTGCACAAGGTGTGCCTTGTGGATCGGGGAACGCCCGTCACACCGGCAGCAGCCGATGTTCCCGGATTGCGTTGGATATGGTTTTATATTCTGCGCTCGCACGCAGCACTTTAGAAAAACAGGACATGGTTGCAGCTCCGCTTCCGCACGCGTTACCGCGCACTGTCAGGTTTCAATTTTCTCTATTCTCCAGACTGACTTCAAGATGGGATACAGCTCTTCCAGCTGGGTGATTTCATAGGTGCATATAGCGCCGCTCGTGTTTTGCATGCCGCTGGGGTTCAGCCAACAGGTATCAATGCCCGCATGATTACCGCCGCGGATATCGGAGGAGAGGGAATCGCCAATGATCAGCATGCGCGCGCGGTTTTTTCTCCGGAATGCGGGAAAATACATAATCAAAAAAGCCTTTTGCGGCTTTTGAAAGCCGGTCTCTTCCGAAACAAATACGCCGTCAAAAGCATGGGCGAGAGGGGAGCCCTCCAGCCTGCGGTATTGCACCCGCCTCAGCCCGTTCGTCACCAAATAGAGGCTGTATTTCGCCCGGAGAGTATCAATCAGCTCCAGAGCGCCGGAAGAAGATATGCGCCCTGGCCGAGGTAGCCGATATAGGTTCATTCGCTTCAACAGGGGAGGCGCCAGCCATCCCCGCGGCGTCGAAGAAGTGCAAAAAACGCTGAATTTCGAGCTGATCCTTTGTGACCTTGCCTAGCTCGTATAATTCCCAAAGAGCCTGATTTTTTTCTTGATACAGGGCAAACAGCTCCTGCGAAAAAGGGAGGGCGAATTGCGCCAGGGTGCGCCGCAGCGCCTCCCAGGAAGCCTTTTGGTAGTCGAAAAGCGTGCCGTCGGCATCAAACAGCAGCGTTGTATAGCGGTATGTAGAGTCAAACATTTTTGCACAGCCTTTCTCAAGGGAAGGATAGGGGAATAGCAGGCTTATGAGTTGTATAGGTTCATCGCGCGGTCCGTTTCCTCCCGCACAAGCAAAGGCACTGCTTCACAGGCCTTTTCCATCGCTTCCTTCATCCGAGAAAGCTCGTCTTTTTGAAACGTGGAGAGCACCCAGTCGGCCAGATCGTAATCCGGGCGCGGCTTTGCGCCCACACCAAGCTTTATGCGGGGGAACTGATCGCTGCCCAGTAGATAAAGAATGCTTTTGATGCCGTTGTGTCCGCCGTCCGATCCCTTCCTGCGTATGCGCAGTTTGCCCGGAGGCAGAGAGATATCGTCAAATAGTATAATGATATGCTCTGGTGGAATTTTGTAGAAATTGGCCGCGTCGCGCACCGCTTCGCCGCTATTGTTCATAAAGGTCTGCGGTTTCATGAGGATGCAGCGGCTGCCTTCAATGGCAACGTCGGCCACAACGGATTTGAATTTGATGCGGTCAATCTTCACGCCGAGCTGCTGCGCGAGCAAATCCATGCAGAGAAAGCCGCATTGTGGCGGGTGAATTCATATTTTGGCCCGGGATTGCCAAGCCCAACGATCAAAATCCGGCGCACCGGAAGGGGAACGATTTGTTTTCCACTTTTCAAATAAAGACATCGTGCTCTCCAGCCTTCATATTTATTTCCCAATTACAATAGATTGTACGCACAAACGGGGCTGTGGAAGCGCCCACAGCCCTCGCCCTGAGATCGTTCGATTTTATTTCATGCCCTTATAAGGCTTTTTGCGCAGCACCCAGCCCTCTTTATTCACCTGACGCGCACGCGCGATGCCTAGTGCGTTCGCGGGCACATCGTCGGTGATGGTGGAGCCCGCGGCCGTATATCCATAATCGCCAACCCTGACGGGGGCAACGAGGTTGGAGTTGCAGCCGATGAAGGCGTGGTCTCCGATCACGGTGCGGTGCTTTTCTTTCCCGGTGTAATTCACGGTGACGCAGCCGCAGCCGAAATTCACGCTTTTGCCCACGTCCGCATCACCCACATAAGTCAGGTGGGATACTTTCGTGCCCTCCCCGATCCGGGCGTTTTTCACCTCGACAAAATTGCCCAGGTGTGTATGCGGCCCAATTTTTGCATTGGGACGCAGGTGGACGAACGGACGATATCGGCGCCCTCCTGGATTTCCGCCTGTTCGCTGAGCACGTTGTCGAGCTTCACATTGTCGCCGGCCAGGGTGTCGATAAGCTGTGTGTTAGGGCCGATGATGCAGTTTTTGCCGATTATGGTCTTTCCGCGCAGGATGGTACCCGGTAGGATGCGGGTATCCGCCCCGATCGTAACATCCGGCCCGATGAACACGCCGTCAGCGCAGGGGATATCCACTCCCTCCAGAAGCCAATGCATCAGCATCCGCTGGCGGGCGAGGTTGTTTAAGTGGAGCAATTGGACGCGATCATCAGCTTTGAGCGCAATATCCGGGTCGGCGGCGGTAAATACACCCACGTGCTGCCTGCTGTCGAGCATGCACTGTACCACATCGATCAAATTAGATTCTCTGCCGGTGCATTCCTCAGCAATCTGGCCCGTCGCCCGGAGCAGTTGGTCACATTGGAACCAGCCGGCGCCGGCAAATACCTCTCGACCCGTTTCATTGGCATCCTGCTCTGCAAGAATGCCTGCAAAAGCCCCGTCCGCGCTGCGGGCAATATGTGGATAGCCGTTGGAGTTTTTCACAAAGGCGGCGAGAATAGTGGCTGCATTCCCTGCGCGTTTATGCGCATCAAAGGCGGATCGTATCGTATCGGCATCTATCAGGGGGATGTTTCCGTTGAGAAGAAATACGTCCCCACCGCGAAAACGCTCCAAAAAGGCGCGTGCCTGCGAGATCGCATGGCCTGTGCCGGAAGGCCCCAGCAGAATGGTTTCGCCCGCGCCCCTCCAGATGGCTGGCCAGGGCTTCGCAGTGGGCGGCAACGGTGCAGGTTGATTGGATGCCGGCGTTCTGCACGGCGTCGAGCACCCAGTCGATCATTGGCTGGAAGAGTACCTCCGCCATGGCAGCTGGCCGGGAGGATTTCATCTGTTTGCCATGCTGGCGGCGAGAATAACTGCACAACGGCTGTTTTGCATGAGTTGCGACCCCTTTCCTTGCTTCATAATCATATTATCATAAATGAAACACCAAAAAACCATTTCTTATTGATTCTAATATTATGCCAAGAATGTGGTAGTTTTTCAAGCTTTTCGAAAATTCGAGATTGAAATTGTAAAAAGGTATCTATAATATACAAAACAAGGAAACGCTAAAAACATGAATTTATATCAATCATGCATGGAAAAAATTGTTCGTATCTGTTATAATGCAGGTTGACGTAAACCGGCCCTTCAGGTTTTTTAGGAAACCCGGCCGTGGTCGTGATTATTTCGCTGATATTTAAATTGGAGGATGATTTGGAATGAGCCACAAGTATGTTTACCTGTTCTCTGAGGGCGACGAGAACATGCGCGAGCTCCTCGGCGGCAAAGGCGCAAACCTTGCGCAGATGACGCGGCTCGGCATGCCCGTTCCGCAGGGCTTCACGATTTCTACCGAGCCTGCACCCGTTATTATGACGACGGTAAAAAGATTGCGCCTGAAATTGAGGCAGAAATCTATGAATACCTTGCTAAGATGGAAGAGATCAACGGCAAGAAGTTCGGTGACCCCAAGAATCCGCTGCTCGTATCAGTCCGCAGCGGTGCGCGCGCTTCCATGCCCGGCATGATGGACACCATCCTGAACCTCGGCCTGAATGACGAGGTTGCCGCAGGCATGATCGCAGGCAACCCGGATCCGAAATTCGAGCGGTTCGTCTATGACTCCTATCGCCGCTTCATCCAAATGTTCTCCGACGTTGTTATGGAAATTTCCAAAAAGACGTTTGAAGTGATCATTGATGAAATCAAAGATCGCAAAGGGGTTAAGAACGATATTGACCTCGATGTGAATGATATGAAGGAGCTCGTCAAGCGCTTCAAGGAGTATTACAAGGAGCAGAAGGCACTGATTTCCCGACCGATCCCAAAACACAGATGATGGAAGCCGTCAAGGCTGTTTTCCGTTCGTGGGACAACCCCCGCGCCAACGTATACCGCCGCATGAACGATATCCCCTACTCCTGGGGTACTGCCGTTAATGTGCAGCCCATGGTGTTCGGCAACCTGAATGAAAATTCCGGCACAGGCGTTGCCTTTACGCGCGACCCGGCCACGGGTGAAAAAGCGCTCTTCGGTGAATATCTGATTAACGCGCAGGGTGAAGATGTTGTTGCGGGCGTGCGCACCCCCAGCAAGATCGATCAGCTCAAGAAGATATGCCGCAAGTGTATGAGCAGTTTGCAACAATCGCCCAGAATCTTGAAAACCACTATAAAGATATGCAGGATATGGAGTTCACCATTGAGAACGGCAAGCTCTACATGCTGCAAACAAGAAACGGCAAGCGCACCGCCGCCGCCGCTTTGAAAATTGCGGTTGACCTTGTGGACGAAGGCATGATCACAGAGGAAGAGGCGGTTCTCCGCGTTGATCCGAAGCAGCTTGACGCTCTGCTGCACCCGCAGTTTGATGCAAAGGCGCTGAAGGCTGCCGCTCCGGTGGGCGCAGGCCTTGCGGCTTCCCCTGGAGCTGCCTGCGGCAAGGTGGTGTTCACGGCGGAAGATGCAAAAGAGTGGGCCGACAAGGGTGAAAAGGTCGTTTTGGTCCGTTTGGAGACTTCCCCCGAAGATATCGAGGGTATGGCTGCGGCGCAGGGCATCCTGACCGTTCGCGGAGGCATGACCTCCCACGCGGCGGTTGTTGCGCGTGGCATGGCCACCTGCTGTGTTTCCGGCTGCGGCGAGATCACGATGCATGCAGAGGAGAAATATTTTGAGCTTGGCGGCAAGAAGTACAACGAGGGCGACTATATCTCCCTCGACGGCTCCACCGGCAAGATTTACGGCGAAGCGGTACCGACTGTGGAAGCCACCATTTCCGGCGATTTCGACCGCTTCATGAAGTGGGCGGACGCTGCACGCACTCTGAAGGTTCGCACGAATGCGGATACGCCGCGCGATACTGCGCAGGCAGTGAAGTTCGGCGCGGAGGGCATCGGCCTCTGCCGCACGGAGCACATGTTCTTTGAGGGCGACCGCATCAAGGCAATGCGCGAGATGATTGTTGCAAAGGATGTGGAAACTCGCAAGAAGGCGCTTGCAAAGATTCTTCCCTATCAGCAGGGCGACTTTGAAGAGATGTACCGCGTGCTGGAGGGCCGCCCGATGACGATCCGCTTCCTTGACCCGCCGCTGCATGAGTTCCTCCCCACCAAGGAAGAGGATATTGCGGAAATCGCAGGCGAGCTGAATATCACAGTGGACGAGCTCAAGGCTGTAATCGCTTCCCTCCACGAGTTTAACCCGATGATGGGCCATCGCGCTGCCGCCTGGCCGTCACCTATCCGGAAATTGCCGAAATGCAGACGACCGCTGTGATCAACGCGGCGATCACCGTCAACAAGGAGCATCCGGAATACAAGATCGTTCCTGAGATCATGATCCCGCTGGTTGGCGAGATTAAGGAGCTCAAGTATGTGAAGAGCTTCGTCACCGCTACGGCTGATAAGCTCATCGCGGATGCCGGTGTTGAGATGACCTATAAAGTGGGTACGATGATTGAAATCCCGCGCGCAGCGCTGACGGCGGATGAGATTGCCACGGAGGCTGAGTTCTTCTCCTTCGGCACAAACGACCTGACGCAGATGACCTTCGGCTTTAGCCGTGACGATGCGGGTAAGTTCCTTGATGCTTATTATGATGCGAAGATCTATGAGTCCGATCCGTTTGCCAGGCTCGATCAGAACGGCGTTGGCAAGCTGGTGAAGATGGCTGCCGATCTTGGCCGCCAGACCCGCCCCGACATCAAGCTGGGCATCTGCGGCGAGCATGGCGGCGATCCGAGCTCCGTTGAGTTCTGCCATAACATCGGCCTTGCCTATGTTTCCTGCTCTCCGTTCCGCGTGCCGATTGCGCGCCTTGCGGCGGCACAGGCTGCGATTAAGAGCAAGTAAGCTGCTAAACTCAGAAAAAAGAGAAGGAAATCGCCGGAGAGGTTTATCCTCTCCGGCGATTTTTATTTCGTTGAGAAAAAGCACAGTTTATTGTTTCTGCTAACATATTGGGAACTTGGATATCTCTTTGGTTTATGGTAAAATAGCTTCAAACAAAGTTTGAAGCATTGGAAAAATGGTTGTCGGCGCGAAACGCCTCCTGCCGCAGAGCGGCAACGCCATTTTTCGCTGAGGTTAGCCTATTGCGTATATGGTAAAATGGATTCAGTCACAGGGAAATCGTTTTTAGAAAGCCAAGGGCGGTGTGGAATATGGATCATCAGAAAAAGATCGGCGTTTTTATCCGACAGGCGCGGGAGAGGCAGAACATCACCAAAGAAACGCTGGCCCGTTCCCTGCAAATTAGCGAAGCGGAGCTCTCTGCCTGGGAGGAGGGAGTATCCTACCCGGCACTTACGCAGGCTCCCGCACTGGCAAGGGAACTCGCCGTTTCTCTGGACGAGCTGTTCAATGCCCGATATCACACGGTCGCTCAGGACTATCAGGCGTCAGAGGCCTGTTTTCTGCGTGAGCAACCGCAGCCTGCTGATGCACCGGACCAAGATGAAACGAAGGAACGCCCGCGTTGCAGGTTCCTGTGGAAAGCCAGGTTCAAAGCAGGCCGCGGCTGCCGGCTTGGACAAGGCTCCTCCTTGCAGGGTGTCTGATCGTGGAGGCGGGGGCGGGGTGTATCCTGCACCTATCTTCCATGAAAATGGCAGAACTCGTGCTGAGCTCTGCCGTTGCTGCCGTCACGCTTATCATGATCTCCGTCGGCATTTATATATATAGAAAGCATCCCACACTACGCGGCCGGGCGCTCTTATTGCCGCTGCCCGCGGTGATTCTGATGCTGCTTGTGATGGTTCCCTATCTCCTGGCTTAAAGCGTCAGGGCCTTTTTTTCAAACGACTTCGACTTTTTTAAAAGCGGAAAATGAGTTTGTTTTTTGGTCCAAACAGCGAAAAAATAAAATAGCTTTTCTTGTATGGTAAAAGGATGATATAATGGGAATGGATCATTAAAATTTATCGTGAGGAGAGGAAAATGATGCAAAACTCGCAGGAACAGAAAAGAATGCCGCTGATTGAAAACCGAACGCTTTGTCTGACCATTTTGTTAATGGCTCTGGTTTACAATGTCATTTTCGGTTGCGTGCGTAATCCACTCGGTGAAGAGAACACGATCTCCTGGATCGGCTACGACCACCCCTTCGCTTTCTTGGTTTGGGGCGGGCTGACCGCCGCCGCGTTTTTTTTTGAATATTTCGTATTTATACCATCGTTACCACTATGCGGGTAAAATCGGTACGATCTCGCTCTATACGGCCCCAATGATGGCGATGACGGTGATTTCATCAATGACTGGGCTGGGAGCATGTGCTCCATTGGATTGGGGCAATCGGCTTTATTGCGCTCAACGGCGCGGCTTTGCTTCTGTTTTTCCTGCATCATTTCAAAACACATATCAGCTATAAAATCACCTCGTTTGCCGTGGCGGGGATGCTTTTGGCGATGCTGGTGATTTTGCTGACGGTTGGGAAAAGCGGGTTACTGGAGCTTGTGCCGATGTGGATTGCGATGATCCTGTTGTTCCTGGTGAATTTTACGGAGATTTACCCCGTGACGGAGCAAGCGGCCGTGCCCGCGGCACGGGCAAAGGATCGGAAGAAAGCGGAGAAATTGGCCTGGGGCTCGGCATATTCGGTGCGCATCAGTTTTATCTGAGTTGCTGGCCGCAGGGGCTTGGCCATTTATGGATGACCTATGTAGGGTGCCTGTTTTGCTTGGACCGGTTCATCGGCATGGGTAATATCAACGGCATCGAAGGGGAAAGCGCTTGGATCTACCTTGCAGTAGGCTTCTCTATTTTAATTGGCTCCGCCGCTTGGGCAGTGTGTGATGCGTTGGAGCTGCACAGGGGTGTTCGGAAAGAGGCGCGCGCGTATGCCTATGCTTCCCAATCACGCTGACGTGCGTTTCATAAAGGCTTTTTATCTGCCAAAAAAATTCGCCTGTCGGGAAAGCGCGGCTGGTGTTACCGGGCTTCAGCTATTTCTTGATTCCTCGATATATTCCATAAGATCGCCGGGCTGGCATTGCAGCACCCGGCAGATCCGATCAATGGTTGCCATTGATACAGAGTGATTGTGGCGCAGGCGGGTGAGCGTCCCATCTGCGATATTGGTTGATTTTTTGAGCCGGTAAAACTGATTTGGCGATCTGTTAGCAGGCGCATCAGTTTGTGATAGACGATTGCCATATGGATGACCATTCCTCTCTTGCACCGAGTGGTTTGAAAGCGTTATCCTCCCAAAGCGCTATACCTCAGCATCTATTTTATGCTTTGGAGAGGAGGTGAAAATGGGCCGCTTCTCCGAAGCGCTGTGAATGTTGCGCTTTTGTATTCCATTTTACCGGGAAGCTGTGGCCAGATGACCAAAAAGCCGGGTAAAAAGCCCTTTTATCAGGGAAAATCACTTGACCACTTGAGAAAAGTGTGTTATAGTGATCTTACCTCTAAGAGGGCTCTTTTTTTGTACCCATTTTTAGAGGGAGGCTGGAACCTGAAAAATTCTGCTGGAAGGCAGGCTGCGGGTTTCTTGCGGAGCAGTGCCTCAAGGTTGCTCGGCAGGGAAAACGGAGCTGAGCCCGCGGATTGACAGGCTCTGAAAATATCCGGAAAACTGGAGGTGCCGTCATGAGAGTAAAAGTCACTTTATCCTGCACGGAGTGCAAGCAGCGCAACTACAATACGATGAAAAACAAGAAGAACAACCCCGACAGGCTGGAGATGAATAAGTATTGCAGATTCTGCAAGAAACACACGCTCCACAGAGAAACCAAATAAGAGCGGAGGAAAGATGAATGGCTGACGAAAAGAAAAAGGACGCGGTGGAAAAGGCTGAAAAGAAGGCCAAGGCCACAAAAGCGGACAAGGCCGATAAGGCAAACAAACCGAAAAAGCCAAATATCTTTGTGCGCGCCGGCAAGGCGATCGCCCGCTTTTTTAAGGATTTTAGGGGCGAAATCAAGAAGATCACCTGCCTGATGCGAAAACCGTGCTCAAGAGCACCGGCGTTGTAATCGCCGTGATTTTGATTATCGGCATTGGCATCTGGATTGTGGACTTCGGCCTTTCCCAGGGACTGAGCCTGATTGAGGGCCTGGCGCAGGATCCCACGACAACGGCCGCCGCCGCAGAATCAACTTCGGGCGTCACCAATGCCGCAGCAGGTGTCATTCAGCTGTTTGGCGGGCTGCTTGGTTAAGGCGCGTTCGAAGCGAAAGGGTGGTCTAACATGGCTGACAGCGCAAAGTGTATGTAATTCATACCTATTCCGGCTACGAAAATAAAGTGGCCAATAATATTGAAACGGTTGTGGAAAACCGCCAGATGCAGGATCAGATCCTAGAGGTGAAAATCCCGATGGAAACGGTCACTGAAATCAAGGATAACAAAAAGCGCGATGTAGAGCGCAAGGTGTTCCCCGGCTACGTTCTGGTGAAGCTTGCGGTCGATGTGGAGGACGGGGAGTACGTTATGTCAGACGATACTTGGTACGTCATTCGCAATACGCGCGGCGTTACGGGCTTTGTAGGCCCGGAGAGCAAGCCCATCCCGCTCAGCGACGAGGAAGTGCTTGCGCTTGGCGTAGAGAAAAGGCAGGTCGAAGTGGCCTATCAGGTCGGCGATCTTGTCAATATTATTGACGGCCCATTCGGGGATTTCTCCGGCGTCGTCGAGGAGATTGATCCGGATAAAGATCTTGTCCGCGTGACGATTTCCATGTTTGGCCGCGAAACCCCGGTTGAGTTTGCGCTCGATCAGGTGGAGCCGGCAGTCAATTAATCACAGTTTGGTAATTAGCGGCCCTGCCGCTTATTATGCGCCTGCGCGGCTTTGCCGCCCGGCGCGGGGGTTCGCCCCCTGTGGGAGGAGTAAGAATTCATACTTGCTCCGCCAATTACCACATATATTTGGAGGTGCAAAAAATGGCTCAAAAGGTTGTAGGTTTAATTAAGCTGCAGATCCCCGCCGGAAAAGCAACCCCGGCACCCCCGGTCGGTCCTGCGCTGGGTCAGCACGGTGTGAACATTATGGCGTTCACGAAGGAATTCAATGAGCGCACAAAGAATGATATCGGCCTGATTATCCCGGTCGTCATCACCGTTTATGCAGACCGTTCTTTCACGTTCATCACAAAGACGCCGCCCGCCGCCGTTCTTCTGAAGAAGGCCTGCGGAATTGAAAAAGCGTCCGGCGTGCCGAACAAGAACAAGGTCGCAACGATCACCGGTGAGCAGATTAGAAAAATCGCCGAGCAGAAGATGCCTGATCTGAATGCAGCGAGCGTAGAAGCGGCAGCCAGCATGATTGCCGGCACTGCGCGCAGCATGGGCATTGTTGTCTCCGATTAATGCTCCCGGGTGGGAGGAACAATCCGATTAACCACTCTTTAGGGAGGTCAGACGAATGAAACATGGTAAAAAATATGTCGAAAGCGCCAAGCTTGTCGATAAAACAAAGCTCTATGACCCTGCGGAAGCGCTGGAGGTCGCGGTGAAAACCGCAACAGCTAAATTTGATGAAACTGTGGAAGCCCACATTCGCTTGGGCGTTGACTCCCGCCATGCGGATCAGCAGGTTCGCGGCGCAGTCGTATTGCCCAACGGAACGGGTAAATCCGTGCGTGTTGCTGTGTTCGCTAAGGGCGACGATGCAAAAGCAGCGCAAGAGGCAGGCGCGGAGTTTGTCGGCGCGGAGGAACTGGTTGCCAAGATTCAGGGAGAAGGCTGGATGGATTTTGACGTGGCGATTGCTGCGCCCAATATGATGGGCTTGGTCGGTCGTCTCGGTAAAGTGCTTGGCCCGCGCGGCTTGATGCCAAGCCCGAAGGCTGGCACCGTAACGCCTGACGTTGCAAAGGCTGTTACAGAGGCAAAGGCTGGTAAGATTGAGTACCGCCTTGATAAGACCAACATTATCCACTGCCCGATCGGTAAAGTTTCCTTTGGCGCGGAAAAGCTGAATGAGAACTTCTCCACTCTGCTGGAAGCGATCATTAAAGCGAAGCCCGCGGCAACGAAGGGCCAGTATATCCGCTCCTGCGTGGTTGCCACCACGATGGGCCCCGGCGTACGCATTAATGCAAACCGCGTGGGCGGCGCGGAATAAGCAAAAATGCTTGACACGGAGCAATCTGTGTGCTAGTATAATAATCACTGTTCTTACACCGAAGACAGCAGGTGCGCTTTGCGCATAATGGCTTTTGCCGCCTGCCGAGGAATGGAGAGCATACGACGGCCGGAGGTCTCCGGCATGAATTTGTATGTTGGCCCTTCCTGCGGTGCGCGGGAAGGGTTTTTCTTTTTCCCGTGTAAAGGCGTTTTTAGGAAATGCCTGAGATGCCGGCTCTCCATCCTTCGGATGGGAAGCGGTAGATTTAGAGGAGGTGAAATCCATTGCCGAGTGAAAAAGTATTGGAACTCAAGAAGCAGAAGGTTGCAGACCTCTCCGCACAGCTGAAAAATGCATGCGCAGGCGTGGTCGTCGATTACAAGGGCATCAATGTGGCGGATGATACAAAGCTTCGTAAGGAGCTGCGTGAGGCAGGCGTTCATTATGCTGTCGTTAAGAATACGTTGCTGCATCTTGCTGTGCAGGATGCTGGCCTTCAGGAGCTTGATAATGTGCTTTCCGGCACAACCGCAATTGCCCTGAGTGAGGATGATTATGTTGCCCCCGCACGCATTCTGTGTAAGTTTGCCGATGCGAGCAAAACCTTCACTGTGAAGAGCGGTTTCTTGGATGGCGACGTGATCGGCCTTGAAAAGATCAACAGCCTTGCAAAGCTGCCGTCCCGCGAGATTTTGCTCGCCACGGTGTGCAATGCGTTCAACGCACCCATCGCTTCCTTTGCACGCGCGATTCAGGCGATTGTCGACAAATCCGGCGAAGCCGTTCCCGCACAGGCAGAGGCTCCGGCAGAGGCGTAATTGCAAGGTTGTATTGCAATCGCCCTAGCTACAATATGAAATAATTGGAGGTTTATTACAATGGCATCTGATAAAATTAATGCGATCATTGAAGAAATCAAAGTCCTCTCCGTGCTGGAGCTCTCTGAGCTGGTACATGCAGTTGAGGAAGAGTTCGGTGTGTCCGCTGCTGCTGCGGTAGCAGTTGCTGCTCCGGCCGATGGCGGCGCTGCTGCTGCGGAGGAAGAGAAGACCGAGTTTGATGTGATCCTTGCCGAGGTCGGTGCGGAGAAGATCAAGGTTATCAAGGCGGTCCGCGAGATCACTGGCCTTGGTCTTGCCGATGCAAAGGCTCTTGTTGACGGCGCTCCGAAGGCCGTGAAGGAAGCGATCTCCAAAGAAGACGCGGAAGCGGCGAAGGAGAAGCTGGAGGCTGCCGGCGCGAAGGTTGAGCTCAAATAAGCTTACGCTGCTAATCAAAACCACTAGTAAACTAGTGGTTTGCTCAGACCCCAGAGGGTCAGTACTTGCTGACCCCTGGAAGGGGTACTGAGGGTTTGTCATCGCATCACTACTACAGGCAGCCGCTGAAAGCGGCTGTTTTCTTTTGCCTACTTTCTCTTGCTACCCGTAAACGGTCCATA
>ENA-OQCX01000179-OQCX01000179.1-human-gut-metagenome-genome-assembly--contig:-NODE-179-length-33511-cov-2.253175_pt1 | contig 33511 bp, 44 predicted proteins | sample MGYA00242762_ERZ504587 | MGnify/ENA primary metagenome ERZ504587 (study PRJEB26092, sample SAMD00036337) | human gut metagenome | host: Homo sapiens | study: EMG produced TPA metagenomics assembly of...
ACGGATATGGGATGGATCGATCAGGGAGGTGTCGTAAGTTCCCTGAAGCGAAACTCTGCAGATGCACCGGTCACTTACGGAAAAGTTTTAAGTCAGGATGAAACAGAGGAAAACGGCAAACAGGTATGCGCACTGAAAGTCAAGATCCAGGCAAAACGTACCAAAGACCAGACGGTAGAACAAAACTACTACAATATCATCCAGTTTGTAAAAAACAATCCGGACAAATACGATGAGATCCATTACGAAGGCGTTGCAGAAAACAGCGGCGGCGAAGAAGTAAAAGCAGTCACGTTTGATGTATCAAAAGAACTGATCCAGAGTATCCGGGGCGGAACCGTGGAAGCAAAAGATATTCCGGAAAAAGCAGAGAATTTGTATATTCTTTATACCTTAACCGATGAAGCGGAAACAACGGCAGATTCTAAGACAGCCGAAACAACATCGGAAAGTGAAAGCACTTCTGAATCTGCATCATGATACGTTTTTAAGAAAGGGTGTATTCCTATGCCATTCCCTCAGCAGGAAAATTATACAATAGACGATATATACGCTTTAACGGAAGGAACCAGAGCAGAACTGATTGACGGACAGATTTACTATATGGCACCGCCAGGCCGCCGACATCAGAAAATTGCAGGCAAACTCTTTGCAGCAATCGCTCACTACATTGACAGCAAAGGTGGTTCCTGCGAGCCATATATCGCTCCTTTTGCCGTTTTTTTGAATGAAGATGACAGAAATTATGTAGAACCAGATATCAGTGTCATCTGCGACACCAGTAAGCTCACAGATAAAGGCTGCGATGGTGCTCCGGACTGGATCATTGAAATTGTTTCACCGGGCAGCAGGCGAATGGACTATTTTATCAAGCTGTTCAAATATCGGACTGCCGGGGTACATGAATACTGGATTGTAGATCCGGCAAAAACTTGTAATTGTCTATAATTCGTAATACCAGTGATTCCGGACAATATACCTTTGCTGATACGATCAAAGCAGGGATTTATGAAGATCTGTATATTGATTTCAGCAAATAAATCTTTAGAAAATGAGAGTGCGTAAGCTGCGAAAATAACATTTCGAGTTTATGCACTTTATTTTTCCTTTCAGAGAGTATTCTTCCTGTGTCACTTCCCTTTCTTCTTCACAGAAAAGAAATGCAGCTCCATGTTAGCGAAGCTGCACCAAATGTTTACATATTCTTTTTATACAAGCTCTCCGATCAGATCATATTCTGCGGAACCTGTGATCTTAACTTTTACGAAATCGCCGGACATCAGCATCTCACCCGTATTGACAAAGACATAACCGTCAATATCCGGGGAATCTGCATAGGTTCTTGCAACATAGGCAGGCTCATCCGCTACTTTGCCTTCGATCATGGCATATAAGGTAAGTCCGACCATATCGGCTGCTTTATCAAAAGCGATCTCTTGTTGAAGTTCGAGGATGGCATCTCTTCGATCTTCTTTTATTTCTTCCGGGATCTGATCCGGCATCAAAGCTGCCGGGGTGTTTTCTTCCGGTGAGTAAGCAAATACACCAAGACGTTCGAACTCCATCTCATCGACAAATTCCATCATTCTTCATGCTGCTCCTGCGTCTCGCCCGGGAACCGGCGATCAGCGTGGTCCGCAGAACAATGTCCGGAATCTCTTTTCGAAGAAGGGCAACGGTTTCTTTTAACTGTTCTTTTGTCGTGCGTCTTCCCATACGTTTGAGGATGGCATCGCTGGCATGCTGTATCGGCATATCTAAATAATGACAGACTTTTTTCTCTGTCTTGATCGTCTCGATCAGCTCCGGATAAATCTCTTCCGGATAACAGTACAGGATGCGGATCCAGCGGATTCCCTTGATCTTTGCAAGTTCCTGGAGAAGGATATGCAGTGACTTTTTACCGTACAGATCCATGCCGTACAGCGTTGTCTCCTGTGCAACCAGTATCAGCTCCTTTACGCCCTGCCCGGCAAGGGAAGCGGCTTCTGAAAGTAACTGCTCCATCGGAACGCTGCGGTAATTGCCGCGGATCTTCGGAATGATGCAGTACGTGCAGTGCTTGTCACAGCCTTCTGCAATCTTAAGATGTGCATAATGTCCTCCGGTTGTCAGAATGCGCTTGCCGGGTACGGACGGAAGACGTTCAAGGTCATCTACATCCAGAAAATGAGAACCTTTTAAAGCCTGTTCTACTGCATCAAAAATCTCATCATATTTGGAAGTACCGATCACAGCATCTACTTCCGGGATTTCATCGACAATCTCCTGTTTATAACGCTGTGCCAGGCAGCCGGTTACAATCAGAGCCCTGCACGGACCGTTCTTTTTATATTCTGCCATTTCCAGAATCGTGTTGACACTTTCTTCTTTTGCATCATTGATAAAACAGCAGGTATTGATGATGATAATATCTGCATCGTCTTCCGTATCTGTCATTTCAAATCCACGATCTGCCAGAATACCAAGCATCACCTCGGAATCCACAAGGTTTTTGTCACAGCCAAGTGAGATAAATAAAATTTTCTTATTCTTCATCTTCACCGCTCTCGTCTTCTGCCAGTATTTTGATCTTTCCTTTATCCAGCTCTTCTACTGCGATGGACAAAGGTTTTTTGCCGTCGCTGTATACCAGTGCAGGTGCACCGTCAATCAGGTCTCTGGCACGTTTTGCAGTTGCCATTACAATAGAATAACGGCTGTTTACTACCGGTGTTTCGCCTTCATTTACTTCACTGTTTGCAACTTTCATTAAGTCTGTGTAAGATGGATGTAACATAAAATCATTCTCCTTTCAAAAAGCAGTTCATATCCTGCTGCAGTTCTTTGATAAACTCTGTATTATGGGATTTTTTGCAGTGTGCACTCTGAATCAGTGCATGCACCTGCTTCACACAGGTATCCAGATCATCATTGACAACTATATATTCATAAGAACCCATTTCCCGGGCTTCCTGTGCTGCACGTTTCAGGCGGTCACGTACTACTTCGGCAGTTTCTGTTCCACGACCGAGCAGACGGTTTTTTAATATCTGTGCATCTGGCGGAACCAGAAACAGCATCAGGGCATCCGGGTATTTTTCTTTTACTTTTAAGGCACCCTGAATCTCAATCTCCAGGATCACGTCTTTCCCTGCATCTAACTGTTCCTGTACATAGGCTTTCGGTGTGCCATAGTAATTTTCAACATATCTGGCATATTCGATAAAAGCATCTTCTTCTATCATTTTTTCAAATTTTTCTTTACTTTTGAAGAAATACGATATACCTTCTTCTTCACCTTCGCGCGGTTTTCGCGTGGTGGCTGAAATGGAAAGCGCATAATTATCATAGTCGGAAAGAAGTCGTTTTACAACCGTGCCTTTTCCCACTCCGGAAAATCCGGACAATATGATCAGAATTCCTTTTTTGTTCATAAGCTGCCTCCTTGTGCCTCTTTTTCCTGAAATGCATCTTTCTGCGAAAAACGCCTTGCAATCGTCTCCGGCTGCAGAGCCGATAAGATGATATGATCTTCCTGTGTAATGATCACAGCCTTCGTACGTCTCCCCTGTGTGGCATCGATAATGCGTCCTTCCTCTTTTGCATGGGAAATCATACGTTTCACAGGAGCGGCATCCGGATTAATGACTGCCACGATCCTGGCAGTGTTAACAGCATTGCCAAAACCTATATTGATCAATCCTGCCAATCTTCCTTCCTCCTTATTCAATGTTCTGGATCTGTTCTCTGACTTTTTCGATTTCTGTTTTCAGATTGATCGCAAGATTGGAAGTTAGCAGGTCATTTGCCTTTGATAAAATGGTATTGGCCTCGCGGTTCATCTCCTGTGCAATAAAATCCAGCTTCCGGCCGATACTTCCGCCTTCCAGAAGCGTCGCTTTCATGCTCTCGATATGACTGTGCAGACGAACCGTTTCTTCATCCGTACAGATCTTATCCGCATAGAGAATCACTTCCGTTGCAATGCGGCTCTCCTCGATCTGAGTATCGCCAAGCAGTTCCTGTACTTTTTCTGTCAGCTTTGTGCGGTAAGCCTGAAGAATTTCGGGGGAACGCTTTTCAATTGCTTCTATATCAGAAATCATACCATCCAGTTTTTCGATCAGATCCAGTTTTAAATTTTCACCTTCCTGGATACGGGATTCCACAAACTGTTCGCATGCCCCACGCAGGCTTTTTCCAGAACAGCCCAGATCTCCTGCTCATCGACAGGCTGTTCTTCCATGGTAAAAACCTCCGGACTGCGACCGATCACGGATGCGCAGATATCATTTCTCAGTTGAAACTTCTCGGAAAGCTGCTGATAATAGTGTACATACTCTGCGGCAATGTTCTCATTGTATTTTAAAGAAACATTGTTTTCTGTGAAATCTTCATACGTGATAAAAATATCTACTTTTCCTCGCTGTATGTATTCTTTGAGAAGATTTCGAATAGCAGATTCAAAAATACTGAGTTTTTTCGGCATCTTGATATTGGAATCAAAATAGCGGTGGTTGACGGACTTCATCTCAACCGTAAACTTGCGGTCGCCCTGGTGATTTTCACATCTTCCAAAGCCTGTCATACTTTTTATCATAATATTATTCGCTCTTTTCTTTTCAAAATTGCGGCATAGAAAGCCATACTGTTTTTATTATAGTCGAAAGCACGGAAAGCGTCAATAAAAAAACCAGGAAAAAAGAGACGGAGAAAACTTATTTTGTTCTCTCCGTCTCTCTTTCTGAAACAAATACTTTTAAAGCATATCTTTATTTTTTAATAACCGCTTTCTTTGGCAGTCCTGCTTTTTTCAGCATTTTTGAATACTTTGCAAGTTTTTTCGCAGGTACTGTTACTTTTGCTTTTGCAGCGATCTTGCTGAAAGCTTTTCTTCCGATTGACGTAATGCCATTTGCCTTTTTCATATTGACTGTTTTCAGTTTACTGCAGTTTGCAAATGCATTCTTGCCAATTTTCTTTACATTGCTTCCAATCGTTACTTTCTTCAGCTTCTTGCAGCCTTTAAAAGCATTGTTATCAATCTGTGTTACTTTATAAGTAACTCCATTGATTTTAACTGTTTTAGCGATGGTTACAGAAGTAACATTCCTGCCTTTGCTTCCGTCAACACCTGCAGCGGCTACTGTTTTCTTCTTTGCATTCAGGATACGATAAGTTACATTTTTGCTGACTGTCTCATTCGTTTTCTGTGGTGCTTCGGTTTCTTTTACAGGTGGTGTCTCCGTTGGTTTCTCTGACGGTTTCTCAGCCGGTTTTGTTCCACTTTCTGCTTTTTTCAGAGCTGCTTTTGCACTCTGAAGATTTGTCAGCAGTGTCTTCAGTTCTTTCCGCAGTTGCATCTTTCGCAGGTGCTTTCGCTGCTTCGTATGCTTTTTTGAACGCTGTCCAGCTTGCACTTTGTATAAATTCCTGCATGGTTTCCTGTATCATAGATGCCTTTGATATTGCTGTCATTTACCGCTTCATTCAGTGCTTCCTTGAGCTTTATTTACTCCTTCTTCTTTTTCTATTTCAGAACCTGATGGATATGGAACTCACTTGCAGTACAAAACCATTGTTTCCTGCTTTTGCAACAAATTTGATATATCTTGCTTCCACAGCGTCAAACTGAGCTGTCTTTTCTTTCGTATCAGATGCCCATACGCCATCTGTTACAACCTGTGTCCAGTCATCACTTTCTGCTTTTTTAACATAAAGATCATAACTTGTGATGTGTCCGTTTTCACCGCCGGACTGTCTTGGGACATAAGTCAGTTTATTGATCTTATACTCTTTCCCCATATCTACCGTGAATGTTGCCGGAAGCTCTTTTTTAGATGGTGAGTACTGGCTGTGCCATAAAGTAGTAGTATCTCCGTCAAATGCATAGGAGATCGGACCGTCGCTGCCCTGTGCCGGATTCTGCTCATTATTACAGGTAAAGCTGAAATCCGTTGCAGGAATGATGCTGTCATCCTGATCGTTTGTCAGTTCGATTTCATCGATCAGACCGTTGAAGCTGTTTTTTGGTTGTACTTCCGATGTATTTGATCGGGATATTTAACGTTGCAAGACGGTACTGTGTACCAAGTTTGGTTGCGGTATCCATAACAGCCGGGATTGCAGTGTCAGAATCATTTACATACAGTTCTGCACGGTCTTTGTAACCTTTGATCGTCAGATGTACCCATTTATCTTCCGGAAGAGTATAGTCAAAGGAATAATCATATCCTTCTCTGGAATATCCGACTTTTCCGGTGTTCTTCTGAACAGCTTTGATCGTATAGTCTCCAAGTGTGGAAGAACCTTCAAACAGAACCTGTTCATCAGAAGATCCGCCTGCTGCCTTTTTCACCCAGAAGGAAAGGCTGGTTCCTGCCGGAGCTTTGTCAAGCGGTGTCTCAATACAGGTATCATTTTTCATGGAGAGAGCCTTTCCGACTTTTCCTTCTGCGTAAGTTGCATTTTTCGAAGATACGGCATCGTATTTGTTCCTGGAAGCATCTTTTCCGTCTTCTTTGTCGAAATTATATTCTGCATAAGTGCTTCCTGCACTCTCAATCTCATGATATGGATTGGTGTTTGGAGCAGTGGAAACTTTTGCAGTGGTTGCTTTTACTTCGTTGTATGTCTTTGTGCCTTCGCCCCAGAGTTTTTCACTCAGTGCAGACATCGGCTGGTAGATACGGTCAAAAACATCGTAGTCTGTAACACCGTTTCCTCTTGTATCGATGGAATCATTCCACAGTGCATAAGCACCACCGATCATCTGCGGATCACCGGCCGGAATGGTTGTATTTAAGCTTCCGCTCTTAAACACGTTCGGTTTCCAGTTTGCATAGAGGTTTGCTGTATCCAGATAATCTTTATAGTAACCTGCTGCCGGAACGATGTATACGTTGGAATCCAGAGAGTTGATCAGTTCAAAGCCAAGATTGTACATTTCCGTAGGATCTGCCCAGTCTTTGCTCCATACATTGATCTCCACACCCTCACCGCGGACTTCTGTATTGGACTTGATCCTGGTAAGACCGCCCCACATACGCATTTTACGGTTTTTGGACTTCATGTAAGATTCCATTTCGTTTACAAAATTGCGGTACAGGGTTGCATCGTCTTCGTACTCATCCGCACCAATATGTACGGTTGTCTGTTCATCGAAAACAGGATTGTCTCCATCAATATAATCGGAGAAGATATTTTTTGCCAGCTTCGTGGATTCCGGTTTGGAAAGATCCAGATGATCCGTCAGCGGACGTTTACTATTGCTGGAATTCATTTTCTTTAAAGCACAGTTCTGGAATGTTTTTGTAAATGCCAGTGCATGTGCCGGGACATCGATTTCCGGAACGATATTTACACCGATCGTTCTGGAATCTTTGATCAGGCTGCGGAACTCATTTTTTGTATAAGACAGATCGGTTGCTGTTGCCGTCTCACCCTGTCCATTTTTTACAGAAGATTCCAGACGGAAAGCAGCGTAGGCCTTTGTAAAGCTGTTCTGCATCGTAGTCTCCGCATTGGTATCCCAGTAGTCCTCAAGGAAGATCAGGTTATCATTCAGATGTACCTGTAAGTCGTTCATCTTGTACCAGGACATTGTTGCTGCAATATCTTTTACGGTCTGAAGTTCGGTTGCTTTTCGTCCAACGTCCAGGATCACACCTCTGACTTTGTATTTCGGATAGTCTCTGGTTGTTCCTTTCGGGATTGTTGTTTTATTCTGCTTCAGGATCTGAAGGAAGGTTCTGGTTGCCCAGTAAGCACCTGTTGCAGTCTCGGATTCTGTTTTGATGGAGTCACCGATCTGCGAGAGATAACCCTCGTCTTTCAGACCTTTGCCTGCAGTAGTCAGTGCAAAATAGAAATCTCCTGCCCTGACATCACTTTCATTTCCATATACAACGGAAATATCGTTTCCGACAATGTCTTTATAATCTGCTGCAAATGCATCTGCCATGGAAGAAAGTGTATCTTTGTCAGCAGCATTGATCACGATACGTGAGTTTTTCGAGATGGTGAAATCACCGGCAGATCCTGCCCATTCTGCCAGTTCCGGAAGAACGGCAGGTTTAGCATTTTCATCTGAGGTCGCTGTATGCGTTCCAGGAACGGTGACTGCAATCTCTTTTTTCGTTACCTTCTTGTTCTGATCGGTAACTTTAAACTCAACAGAAACAGTCTTATCTTCCAGAGGCTGATAAATGGTTCCGTCTGTGTCGATGATCTGTTCATAGTCCGCATAGGCTTCTATTTTTCCGCCTTCTACGGTCGGCAGATTCAATTTTTTGTCTCCGGCTTTTACCGTCAGATTGTTCAGGGCATCCCATATTTCACTGCCGCTGCTCTGTTTTTCCCCATAAACTTCAAATTCATAGATGGAAACTGTTTTCCAGGTAATGCCTTCTGCGGTTGGGTTAAACGTATTGATGCGGACACGGATATATCTGGTCTGCACCGGGGCATCCAGGTTGATGATCTGCTCTTTTTCCGCAGGAGCAGAAGTAAAAGTTTTTACCGCTTTCCATGTGCTTCCGTCTTCGGAAGTCTCGATTGCATAATTGGTTGGATTTCGTCGCTCCCAGGTGATCACAACACTGTTTATTGTCTTAACTTCACCAAGATCCATGGCCAGCCAGTGCGGATTGTTTTCACTTGCCTCACGTTCTTCACTTGCCCAGCGGAAGATTTCGTTGTTGCATCTCCGTCTTTTGCCTTTTCCGGACCAAATGCCGGTGTTTCACTTCCGGATGCCGTTGCTGTTGCAGTCAGAGCATAATTCGCAGAAGCTGCCTTTACTGTACCGAATGCTGATGTCGGAATCATACTGAAGACCATCGCTCCGGAAAGCAACAGACTCATAATCTTATGTCTTGTTTTCATTTTCATTCTCCCTTCTTTTGAAAATTGAGTGATTTAAATAGATAGCTGTACATTTTCCAAAAACTTTTTATTTAAAATGCACAGCGTACTCTCGGTTAACCATAGTATAATTTGGCTCTATTTTTTTATGTCTGCTTTTTTAGGTAATCCTGCACGTTTCAGCATTTTTGAATATTTCTTAAATTTCTTAGCCGGTACTGTTACTTTTGCATTTGCATTGACCTTACGGAATGCTTTGCTTCCTACAGAAGTAATACCATTTGCTTTTTTCATGTTGATCATTTTCAGTTTGCTGCAGTTTACAAATGCACTGCCGCCAATCTTCTTTATATTACTTCCAATCGTTACTTTCTTCAGTTTCTTACAGCCTTTAAAAGCATTTTTCCCGATCTGTACTACTTTGTAAGTAACACCGTTTATGTTAACTGTTTTGGCGATTGTTACAGAAGTAACATTTTTCCCTTTGTTTCCGCCTGCACCAATAACTGCTGCTGTCTTTTTCTTTTCATCCAGGATGCGATAGATGACATTTCCACGGACTGTCTGATCTGTTTTTGTCACTTCCGGAGCAGGTATGGTTGGTGTTCCGGGAGCAGGTGTGGCTGGTGTTCCGGATGCAGGCTGTGTTTCCGTCGATGTTTCTTCTGGCTTTGTTTTTTCGGTTACCGTGATCTGGCACGTCACTTTTTCTTTGCCAAAGTCTGCTGTCACTTCTGCTGTTCCTGCTGCAACCGCTGTTACAACGCCTTTCTCATTTACACTTACAACTGCATCATTGCTGCTTTTAAACACTGCTTTTCCGCGGTCTTCCGGTGCAAGTGCATTGTTGCGCAGAAAAAACTGCCTGATCTCCGATTTTTAAAGAAAGTGCTTCTTTGTCGGCGGCATTTCCAAGTTTTACATCCGCAAGTGCCACCTGAACGTTTCTATTTTCACTTACTGCACAGATTTTTAACACTTTTATATTTGAAATATACAGATAAACATCTTCCGCATTTTCTCCTGCTTTTAAAGTCTGTGTTGTATACAACAGTTGTCCGTCTCCATAAACCTCCACGATTGCAGAAGCGTTTTCCCCTGCTTTTATACCTGCCAGGAAAGAAAGGCTGTTGCTGCCCAGGCACTTAAATCCCACATGGCACTTTCACCGGTTTTCAGACCGATTCCCTTTTCAAAATTCCGTTCTGTTCCATTGACCAGAAGCGAAATCTCTGTTCCATCTGCATTTTTATCCGTATTTACCGTATTTCCCTTTTCATCCGGTGTCTGATACAGATCACTTAAATATGTCTTTTTTGCATAAATGCTGTATTTCTCATACAAATAGAACTGTGCTGCTGAGATATAGGTATCTGCCGGATTTCCGGCTGTAGAAAGTGCACGGATACGGATTCTTCTGGCATTTGGTGCATCAACGTTACTTCTTTTTGTTTCTGATCATTTGCCCAGGTATTATCTTTGATGGAAATTGTCTGGAAATCATCCCCTGATGCCGTTGTACTATAAGAAGTTCATATTTCAGAATAGTTCCATTGTTCCCGCCCTGTCTTGGAAGATAAGCAAGTTTTCCGATATCCATATTTCCATCCAGCAAGATTGTATAAGTGTTGTTCTTATTCCCTGCGATATCTGCCTTTATTCCATTTCCATAATTGCTGTGCCAGATGGTAGACGTGTCACCATCCAGTGCAAGGGAAGCTCCTTCTCCCGGATGCTCGCTGTCTGCCATTGCTGTCAGATGACTGTTTTCAATCATCGCATAGGCATACGCTTCTTCCGGTTCCATGCCGATCAGGATTCCATACTGACGCTGATAAGCTTTCTTCGCATCCTCATCAAGTTTTTCGTATGCCAGCAGGATCGTCGTTTTCTGATTGTGATACTGACTGCTCTCTGCGATTTCTTCTCTTGTCATATTTTCAAAAAGATACTGCGAATACTGGCTGAGTGTCTGTGCATAGACATTCATCTGTTTCTCGTTTTTCCAGTCACTCTGCATCAGACCTTTTTCTGTCATAAGATATGTGGTAGTCTGCCCTGATTCTGCAATCTGATAATCACTCAGGATTTCTCCTGTATAGGAACTCATAAAACGCTGCCGTCCTTTGGATTCTCTGTGATAAAGAATCAACTTTGAACCTACAGGAAAATCCAACTTTCAAGTTTGACTTTTCCGTTTTTTGTTTTCCCTGCAGCTCCTGACTGTAAAGCTCTTTTCCATCCGGGCTTAATACCTGGATACGGATATAAGTTCCATCTATATACATATGCGGTGTTGTGCTGCTGAGTGTCCAGATGAGTTTTTGTGAAACCGTATCTACCTTCACCGTTGCCACAAGTGCATCGCCAAGACCAAGCAGCTGGATCTGTGCGTCATCTGCAAGCGGATTGCCGCTCTGTTTTGTATACACCAGTGTTTTAGAGACATTTCCCACAGAAGCGACCAGATACTCATTTCCATACTGGTATACGTTGCTATTCGGTGACGGCATCTCTACTTTGTAAATACCGACTGGAAGCTCGCATGTCACCCTGGAATCAGAAATGGTCAGTTCTTTTACAACTTTGTCACCGTTTTTAATCTGGATTTTCTTACCTTTTACCTGTTCCAGATCATCAATCTGGACATCCAGGCTCACCTTGCTGATATATCCGGTCGCTGAAAGATCGTCCGTACTTACCAGGCTGTAAATACCTTCCAGTCCAAGCTGTACTCTTGTTGTCTCACACGCGGTATCGTCCGGAATCAGCTCTTTTAAGAAATACAGCATCGGTTTGTCCATCGCATAGATCTTATCTTCCACTTTTCCGGATGGAACAATATGCCATGCTTTAAAATAAGGAAGCACATTATATCCAAGGGTATCCAGACTTTCTGCCAGTGCATCCGAAGAAGCCATCTTTTTACCCGTAAGATAATAAACCTGACGGTAATAGGAATGCATCGCAGAAACCGCTTTCTGCGGTCCGAGTTTATTCATAAGGTTTGTAAACATGTAAAGACTTACATTATAATAATTTCCGCCCTCTACAATATCTGCAAACGTATTGGTCGTATCCAGACGGTCTTTCATCCGCTGTCCAAGCTGTGCATAGCGCTGTGCCTTTGTACCAGTGAAATTCTCAAGCAGCCATCCAAAGTCTTCTTCCGGACGGTAAGTCGGCTCAAAATAATAACCGAGAATATTGTTGGTGGTCTCTACGAACGGATTTTCCTGTGCAGCGATCGCCCCTTCATATCCGTGACCAAATTCGTGCAGGGAGAGCCAGTCCCTTACCAGATATGTATCCAGGCTTTTTCCATTATAGGCACTGTGATCCTTGCTGTAATATGCCTGACCTGCGCCATGCGCATTGGCTTTGATAAAAAATTTTGCCCGCACATTCTGATTCCATGGTTCCTTTGCATCAAAATCCAGACCCGCATAGGCATCGTACTGTTTTACAAATGCCGCATACCATTCCAGCATTTCATCCAATGTTTTAAAACGGTAAACATCTTTTTTATTTCCATAAGAAGAGTTGATGATATTGTCCTTGTCACAGACCGGGACAAGAAATGTAGCCGCACTGCCTCTATGATCGCAAACGGCGCCTGACTTTCATCCCAGGCATCAAAAAATGCCTGCTGGGAATCTCCATAGCGATAGTATGGAATTTCTTTCAGGGCATCGGTATATTTATATTCAACCACCGGCTGTACGGTTGTACGTTTCGGTGTTGTGATAAATGGTACACTGTCGACCATTTTTGTGTTAGATAAAGTTACCCAGCTTCCGTCTGCCGGATTTTAGCGGAAGATTCCGTCTGAGAATCGTCATTTTCAAACTGGATCGTCAGGTCTTCCTTAAATGTCTCTGCATTTACAATGCGGATCTGAATACTGCTTCCCTGCGGCATCCAGATTCCCAGATTCTGCCGGTCGTGGTAATATCCCCGATTAAAACTGATCCCGGTCAGGTGATCTGCATTCGGAAGTGTATACAAAGTACGCTGAACCGTTTTTTCCTCTTCCGTTGCCGTATTTTTATCCAATACGGTGACTTGTGTATCCAGCGAAGCTACATTCCCATCCGAATCCTGTACCTTCCGTGTGAGCGTGTAAGTTCCTGTTTTCGATGTATCCACATTTCCGCTGCTGCTCAGCATTTTTGTCAGATCCCCGTCTTCCTGGTCATCTGCAAGCATGCGATCCCAGTTCCTGTCAAATGTCTCTCCCTGATAGACCCAGGTTTTGGTTACACCGGAAAGCTGCGGAACGCGGTAAGCATCATCTCTTGCTTCTGCTTTTGTGCCAGATATCAAGGCAATCGCAATGACACTTGCGGCTGCCAGCTGCCACTTTTTCTTTTTCATCTATAATATCCTCCTGTTTTGTTTGCTTTGTCGCTTTTCCCTCTTTAAAGCACAAAGTATTTGTTTTATTTTAACATATCCCGTCATTGCATTGCAAGCATTTCCAAAAAATATTGTCCTTGCTTCTATAAAATGTTATAATTATATTATAATGTTGGTGTCAGAACATTTTCTGCCACTGACATCATATCATTTTCAGAAAGTGAGGATATGGATATGGCACTTGACGGAACCGTCATTTCCTGCATGGCATGGGAATTAAACAATGCCCTTGCAGGCGGAAAGATCAATAAAATTGCACAGCCGGAAAAAGACGAGCTGATGCTTACCATAAAAAACAGCCGCAAACAATACCGACTCCTTGTTTCAGCCAGTGCAAGTCTGCCGCTTGTCTATCTGACAGATCAGAATAAGACAGGTCCTATGACCGCCCCGAATTTCTGTATGCTGCTGCGCAAGCACATCGGAAGCGGACGCATCCTGCGCATCTGGCAGCCGGGCATGGAACGTATCTTAAACATGGAAATCGAGCATTTGAATGAGCTTGGGGATATCTGCCGCAAGCTTCTGATCATCGAGCTGATGGGCAAACACAGCAATATCATTTTCTGTCAGGAGGACGGCATGATCCTGGATTCGATCAAGCATGTCTCTGCACAGGTCAGCTCCGTGCGTGAAGTTCTTCCGGGACGGACGTATTTTATCCCGGAAACGCAGCACAAATATGATCCGCAGACGATTACAGAAGAAGCATTTCGCACAAGCGTCTGCCAGAAGCCCATGCCGCTCTCCAAAGCGATCTATACCACGCTGACCGGCATCAGCCACTGATCGCAGAAGAACTCTGCCATCGCAGCAACCTGGAATCCTCTCAGAGCGCAAATGCCTTCCAGGAGATCGAACAGATCCACCTTTTCCATACGTTGAAACGGATGATGGAAGATCTCGAAAATCATGATTTTACACCGAACATTGTATATGATGGAAGAGTCCCGCTCGAATATGCAGCCTTTCCACTCTCCCAGTATCAGGATATGCGTACGGAAACTTACGATACAATGTCAGAAGTGCTGGAAAGGTACTATGCAGCAAAGAATACGATCACACGCATCCGCCAGAAATCTTCGGATCTTCGCCGGATTGTCGGGACGGCGCTCGACCGCAGCCGCAAAAAGTATGATCTTCAGAAAAAACAGTTAAAAGACACGGAAAAACGTGATAAGTTCCGCATTTACGGAGAGCTTTTAAATACGTATGGATATGAAGCAGAACCAGGAAGCAAAGAACTTTCTGCAGTAAACTATTACAACGGTGAAACAGTAAAAATCCCACTTGATCCGACCCTGACGGCACAGGAAAACGCAAAAAAATATTTTGACCGTTATGGAAAACTGAAGCGTACTTATGAGGCACTGGAACATCTGATCAAAGAGACAGAGGAAGAGATCCAGCATCTGGAATCCATTTCCACTGCCCTTGACATTGCCTTAAATGAAGAAGATCTGGTGCAGGTCAAGGAAGAACTGACACAGTACGGTTATATTCGCCGCAAATATACCGGAAAGCGTGTGAAGATCACCTCAAAACCGTTTCACTATATCTCTTCGGATGGCTATGACATCTATGTTGGGAAAAATAATTATCAGAACGAAGAACTGACCTTTAAGTTTGCCACCGGAAATGACTGGTGGTTCCATGCAAAAGGTGCACCAGGCTCCCATGTCATTGTGAAAGCCGGACAGGGAATGCCGCCGGACCGTACCTTTGAAGAAGCAGCAAGACTTGCCGCATGGTACTCCAGCCACCGCGGTGCAGACAAGGTTGAGATTGACTATGTTGAAAAAAAGCAGGTAAAAAAAGTAAACGGTGGCAAACCGGGATTTGTTATTTATCACACAAATTATTCTATGGTGATCGATTCCGATATCAGCGGCATCCGTCAGGTAAAAGAAAAATAACGCAAATAAAGAAGCACTGCAGCATAACCACTATGCTCCGGTGCTTCTTTTTCCCAAAACAGTAATGGGATGCTGATCAGGAAGGGCAGATAATATGTTGCAATGCGATACAGGATCATTGCTGCACCACAGACGGACTTTCCTGTCATAGAGCCAAACAGCATCAGAAAGAGCAGTTCCGTCGAACCCATGCCTCCGGAACTTGGGATCACACCGATCAGAAGCTGCATAATGGACGAAAATGCCAGACACTCAAGCAACGACAGCGGCAGCATTTTTCCGGCAACTGCAAAGATGGCAACTGCCGGCAGTATATACAGACAGGTCATTTTTACGGCATTTCGAAAGATTAGTCCTATACCATTCTTTTTTATCTTTTATCACAACACGTCCGACTTTGGAAAATTCCTCCATCTGTGCAAGCCCGGCTCTGACTTTTTCCTTTATACTTTCTTTTTTAATATGCTCAGAACACGCAAGAAGCCACGGTGCAAATTTCTGATTGATGCAGAACATGGTCAGAAAAGTCAGTACTGCAAAACTGATCCCAAAGCCCGCCAGCAGGTAATTCTTCTCAAGTCCCGGAATCTGAAAAAGAACTGTATGGAAGAAACAAAGCATCACTGCGGCATAGAGGACGATCGTCAGTTTTATGCGATACATACTCCATCGTCAGGATCCCAAATGATTTTCCGGGTTTTATCTGGCTTTCCTGATACAGATCATAGATCTGAGCCGGTTTGGTTCCCGCCGCAAAGGTCGTAACGTTAAAAAATACAACCATATATGCAAGACGGACCGCCTGCCACAGCGTACATCTTTCGTGGTTTTTCACGATAATATAATGAAGTACCCAGCCATCCAGCAGTATATAAAGATTTCCAAAGATCACAAGGATCAACAGGCTCTTTTGTCTGCCTGGAAAAGCTGGGTTTTGATTTCACCTAAAGAATCATGAAAAATCAGGTATAAAACCAGTACCAGAAACAACGTCGCCAAAATGGCTGTTATAAAATGTTTCTTTTTATTTTTCATATTCAAAAATATATGCTGTAAAAACAGCTGTGCAAATGTTTTATTTTGCTACGATGTTTACAATCTTCTTCGGAACATAGATTTCTTTGATAATGTTTCCGGAAAGTTTGTCACCAAGTGCTTCTTTCGCTTTTGCAATCGCATCTTCTTTGCTGATGTCAATCGGAATGGAGATGACTGCTTTTGTCTTGCCGTTTACCTGTACCGGAATCTCCACTTCATCATCTTTCATTGCCTCTTCATCATGAGCCGGCCATTCGTGATGGAATACAGAATCGGTATGACTAAGTTCCTCCCAGAGTTCCTCTCCCATATGCGGTGCAAACGGTGCCAGAAGCAGAACGGCTGCCTCCAGAGTCTCTCTGTCCATGCCGCCTTCTTTCTTGGCGATTGTGATCAGGTTGTTGTTGCACTCCATGAAGCCGGAAATAACCGTATTCAGGCTGAAGCTTTCCAGACGGGTTGTGATCATGTGGATCATCTTATGACGAGCTTTGATCATCTCTTTACTTGCTGTGATATTTTTATCTTTGTTGTCCATAACCAGGTTCCAGAAACGGGACAGGAAACGGTATACACCTTCGATACCGCGGTCATCCCACTCAGCATCCAGTTCTGGCGGACCTACAAACAATTCATACATTCTCAGGGAATCGCAGCCGTAATCGCGTACCAGATCATCCGGAGAAATGACATTTCCTTTGGACTTACTCATCTTGATACCATTCTTACCGGTGATCATACCCTGGTTAAACAGTTTGTGGAATGGCTCATCAAAATCGACACTCCGATATCGTACAGGAACTTGGTATAGAAACGGGAGTACAAAAGATGCAGTACTGCATGCTCTACGCCGCCGATGTACATATCTACCGGAAGGTATTTGTCTGCTTTTTCTTTAGATACCAGTTCTTCGTTGTTATGTGGATCTACATAACGCAGGAAGTACCAGGAAGAACCTGCCCACTGAGGCATAGTGTTTGTCTCACGTTTTGCATCTGCTCCACATTTCGGGCATTTGCAGTTTACCCAGTCTTCGATCGCTGCCAGCGTGATTCGCCGGTACCGGTCGGTTCATAAGATTCTACATCCGGCAGACGCAGCGGAAGCTCTTCTTCCGGAACCGGAACGTTTCCGCATTTCGGGCAGTGTACGATCGGGATCGGCTCGCCCCAGTAACGCTGACGGGAGAATACCCAGTCACGCAGTTTGTAGTTGACGGTTTTGTGTCCGATGCCCATCTTCTCAATGATATGCGGAGCTTCTTTTTTCAGGACTGCAGACTCCATACCATTCCAGTCACCGGAATTGATCATAGTTCCGGAGGCCTCGGTATAGGCTTCGGTCATATTTTCGATTTCTTTGCCGTCTTTTGCGATAACCTGGATGATCGGAATATCGAATTTCTTTGCAAACTCAAAGTCACGGTCATCGTGAGCCGGTACACACATGATCGCACCGGTACCGTAATCTGCCAGTACATAGTCAGAGAGCCAGATTGGAACTTTTGCTCCGTTCAGCGGATTGGTTGCATAGCTTCCGGTAAATACGCCGGTCTTTTCCTTATCCTGCATACGGTCTACGTTGGATTTCATGGATGCTGCATAGATATAGGCATCCACGGCTTCTTTCTGATCCGGTGTGGCAAGACCTGCTGCCAGTTTATGCTCCGGAGCCAGTACCATAAAGGTTGCACCGTGAAGGGTATCCGGTCTTGTCGTATAAACGGTGATCTTTTCGTCTCTTCCTTCTACCGGAAAATCGACTTCTGCACCATAAGATTTGCCGATCCACTCGGTCTGCATTTTCTTTACTTTCTCCGGCCATTCCAGTTTGTCCAGGTCACTTAACAGACGGTCTGCATACTTTGTGATACGCAGCATCCACTGACGCAGGTTTTTCTTGGTAACCGGTGTACCGCATCGCTCGCAGCAGCCGTTTACCACTTCTTCGTTTGCCAGACCTGTCTTACAGGACGGGCACCAGTTGATCGGGAATTCCTTCTCATATGCAAGTCCTTCCTTGAACATCTTTACGAAGATCCACTGTGTCCATTTGTAGAAATCCGGATCCGTGGTATTGACTTCGCGATCCCAGTCATAGATTGCTGCGATCTCGTTGATCTGACGTTTGATATTGGAAATATTTTCAGCGGTGGAGATTGCCGGATGCTGACCGGTCTTGATCGCATAGTTCTCTGCCGGAAGACCGAATGCATCCCATCCCATCGGATGGATCAGGTAATATCCCTGCATCATTTTGTAGCGGCTCCACACATCGGAGATTACATAACCTCTCCAGTGACCTACGTGAAGGCCGTTTCCTGACGGATACGGAAACATATCCAGACAATAATATTTTTTCTTTTTGCCGTCATCGACATTCACCGGATTTTCTTCCCATTTCTGACGCCATTTTTTTTCAATGGCTTTATGGTTATAAGGCACTGCCATTTTCTTTTCCTCCTGAAACTTAAATTCTTATAAATGCTTAAAACTATCTGTTATTTTACCCCAGTTTATTTGCTTTTGTCAATAGATGGCAAAAAAGTGCATTGACGCAAAAATCAGATTAGATTATAGTAAAATCAGATTGCCAGAAGGGAGTACTTTTTATATGAAACCACATATCCGAAAATCTGTTTTTTCCTGGAAAAATATCTCCTGTGCCCTGCTTTGCACGCTTGCCATTTTTTCCATCTCCATACTGTTTGTCCTACATTTCCGAGCTCTCTATTATTTTGATATCGATCATCTGCACCTTCCGTCAGCAAGCGGCTATTCAAAAGAAGTGATCCGCAAAAATTATGACGAGCTGATCGATTATAATTCCATATTCGGACCTTCGGATCTTAGACTTTCAGATTTTACCATGTCAGAGGAAGGAAGGATTCATTTTGAGGAAGTAAAACGCATTTTTCTAAATATTGAATACGCTTCTTTCATCCTGATCCCACTGACCTTTTTTCTGATCGTCCGACAGATCCGCAAAAAAAACATTGCCTTTTTTGCCCTGCTCTCCGCACTTCCCACCACGCTTGTCGTAATTGTCGGTTTGCTTGCAGTTTTAAACTGGGATTTTTATTTTGTCCTGTTCCATAAGATCATGTTCCGCAATGACTACTGGATCTTTAATCCTGCATATGACCCTGTGATCACCATTTTGCCGGATGCGTATTTTCTGCATGCTGCTCTTCTGATCCTGTTTTGTGTTCTGGCTGCAAGTCTTTTCTCTTTTCTGCTGTACCAGATGCTTCTCAGAAAAGTCAGCAATAATGCGAAACGATGATCTGTATGCTCGTCCTTCCCTGATACTCATTCAGGGAAGGATAATAAATCACTGAAAGTACAACTGCATTCTGCCTTCCCTGAAAACACTTCTCATATTCTGTTTCTCCAAATTTTTCTCTTATATAATCTAAAATCTGTTCCAAATCCCCAAAATAGAGTGCATCCATCACGGTTCCACTCTGGCTTCGCACCTGCATTTTCAATACATTGCGGTTTCTGCCGAGAATCTTCATATTTAATATAGACAGATTTTTCTCTGCAAAGAGTGGTTTTTCATTCCCTTTCCCAAATGGCTCTAAAACAGAAAGCTCCCTGATCAGTTTTTCTGTAATATAACCAATCGGCATTGGTACGTCAATCGTGATCTTCGGGATAAAATCTTCTTCTGTCAATGTAGTATGCTCATTTAAAAAGTTCCGGAATTTTTCCACATTTTCCGGTGGAAGGGAGAGACCGGCTGCCATCGGATGGCCGCCATACTTTGTATAGAGTTCTTTACACTTCGACATTTCCTCAAACATAGAATATGCCTCGATTGAACGTCCGGAGCCTTTGACACCGTCTGCACTGTCTGTCAGTACAAACACCGGTTTGTTATAGCGTTCCCGGATACGTCCGGCTATGATCCCGGCAAGGCTCTCATGACAGTCCGAAAGATAGACAACCAGAACTTTATCGCTGCTTCTGCCCTCCTTTTCAATCCAGGCGATTGCTTCTTCCGTTCCTTTCTGCGTCATATCTTTTCGTTCGTCATTCAGTTCTTTCAGTTTAAGAGCCATAAGATCGGCTTTTGCTTTTTCTTCCTGCAATAAGAGGTTTAAGGAGCGTCTGGCTGTATCCAGTCTTCCACCGGCATTGATACACGGTCCTAATACAAAACCGATATGATAAGCCTTCAGTTCCATCTCTTCCAGTTTACAGGCACGGATCAATGCTGCCATCCCCACATTCTGTGTACGATTCAGCCTTTTTAATCCTTCTTTTACCAGAATTCTGTTTTCGCCGACCAGCTCCATCACATCTCCTACCGTTGCAAAACCTGCCGCCTCCAGGAATTCCTCTGCTTCTTCCGCCGGTATTCCAAATGCTTCATACAGACAGCAGATCACTTTGTAAGCAACCGCTGCACCACATAAATACTTAAACGGATAAGGGCAGTCTGCCTGCCTTGGATTTACAACCGCATCTGCCAGAGGTACTTCTTCCTGTACTTCGTGATGATCGGTAATCAGAATGGTCATACCAAGACTTTTTGCCAGTTTTGTCTGTTCGATTGCTGCGATCCCGTTATCACAGGTCAGAATGGTATCGACATCTTCCTCATATGCATAACGAATCAGATGTTCATTGATGCCATAGCCGTCTTTCATACGGTCCGGTATTTCCACATCCACATTTGCGTGACAGCGGCGCAGTCTTTCAGAAGAATATAAGAAGCGCTGACACCATCAATGTCATAATCACCGATAATTCTTATTTTTTTCCGTTCCTGTATTTTCTGCCGCAAAACAGATACCAGTTTGTCAGCATCTTTTAGCAGATGGGGATCATAAAAATCAGCTTTTGTCCCATAGAGATATTGTCTGATTTCCTCTTCCTTTACAATATCCCGGTTGCGTATCAGCCTTGCGGTCACCTGATCAATTCCGAATTTCTCTGCAGTCTCTTTGAAATCCGCACGTTTTGCAGAAACAACCCATTTTCCATAGTATAAATTTCCTTTCCGAAAAAAAGATGCCCTTCCGCCGAAAAGGGAGAAAGAGCATCTTTTTTGAAATAAGCAAAAACTTATTTAGTTTTGCCTTTGAATCTGGTTTTCAGTGTGTACCACAGCGGACCGGAAATACATACAGAAGAGAATGCGCCGGCAATGATACCTACCATCAGAGGTGCTGCAAATTCACGGATAGATGGAACACCGAGAATGAACAGCGCTGCGATCGTAATGAAAGTTGTTAAAGAAGTATAGATACTTCTTGTCAGAGTCTGTGTGATACTTCTGTTTACGACCTCTTTGAGAGTTTCATCGCTGTATTTCTTTGTCGCAGAGAGATTCTCACGGATACGGTCAAAGATAACGATAGATGCGTTGATGGAATATCCGATGATCGTCAGCATGCAGGCAATGAAGGTATTGCCAACAGAAATTCTTGCGATTGCATAGAATGCCAGCACGATCAGTACATCGTGGATCAGAGCCAGTACGGCACTGGCACCGAAACGGATATCCTTGAAACGCAGCCAGATGTAGATCAGCATACAGATTGCTGCGATGATAACAGCAACGATCGCATCCTGACGCATTTCATTACTTACAGTAGAGGAAATGCTCTCTGCGGTGATCGTAGATTCATCTACACCAAATTTTTCATTCAGTTTCTGGCTCAGTTCTGTTCTCTCATCCAGGGAAAGTTCTCTTGTCTTGATGATAACCTGGTTGGAACCGCTTACTTTTGTAGCCTGGATATTTGCATCACCGGTTACTTCCTGTACAACCGGTTTTACTTTTTCATCAATTTCTTCGATGGAGTAATCTTCGTTGAAGGTTACATTTGTAGAAGTACCGCCCATAAACTCAAGGCTGTAGTTTAGTGCTTTTCCACCACCCTGGCTGTGGATCAGCATGGCAGCCGGACCGGAGATCATGCATACGACCGCGATCGCAAAGAATACTTTCTTATGTTTCAAGAAATCAATGGTGTCATGTTTTTTCGGGCATCCATAGTATTTCACATCCTGGAATCCAAGGGCAAAGAATGCCTTTGCCAGACATCTGGAAATAACCAGTGCAGAGAACATGGACAGGATGATACTCATCGCCAGTGTGTATGCGAAACCTTTACGGAACCGGTTCCCATGATACCCAGCACGATCGCTGCAATCAGAGTGGTGATATTTCCGTCCAGAATTGCAGACAGAGCTTTTTTGAAACCGATATCAATCGCATTTTTAACAGATCTTCCGGCTGCAATTTCTTCACGGATACGTGCATAAATGATAACGTTTGCATCGACCGCCATACCAATACCGAGGATGATACCTGCGATACCCGGCAGAGTCAGTGTGATATCAAATGCATTTAAAGTAACCAGTGTCAGTACGGTGTACAGCAGCAGAGAGATCGCTGCAACAACACCTGGCAGCAGGTAAACAACCATCATAAAGATGCAGACAAGTGCCAGACCGATCGCTCCTGCTTTTAAGCTGGTGGAAATTGCGGCTTCCCCAAGCTGGGCACCTACAACGTTGGAACGCAGCTCCTGCAGTTCCAGGGACAGAGAACCGATACGGATGGAAGAAGCCAGATTTTCTGCTTCCTGTGCATCTGCCATACCGGTGATGACAGCAGAACCGTCTGTGATCGCACTCCTTACGGTCGGAGCACTGATGACATCACCGTCATATACAATATAGATGGATTTGCCGATATTTTCAGAAGTTGCATTTGCAAAGGCTGCGGCACCTTCACTGTTGAACTCCAGTTTTACAACGTTTCTCGTTATTTTTTCAGGTTATCCTGCTGAACGCCTGCTTCTGCGGATGCGACCTGGCTTCCGTCTACGACAACAGTGCCGTCTTCCAGTTGGAACTGAAGGGAACCTGGTTTGCCAAGCTCTTCGAGAATGGCATTTGCATCGGATACACCAGGGATCTCGATGTTGATGCGGTTGCTGCCTTCCTGATAAACCTGTGCTTCTGTGCTGTAGCCGTCAACACGCTGCTGCAGCTTGTAAATGGTGTCTTTCATGTCTGCGGCAGATGGATTCTCGTCACCCACTACCTCATAAGTAATACTTACACCACCGGACAGATCCAGTCCGAGGGTAATGTTTTTGGCAGCTCCCGTTCCGGTAGGTCCGAAGCCGACACCTGTGGTGTAGGTCAAAAGCCCAAGAAACAGGGCGATCACAACGACTACACCAATCGCTTTGTTCTTTTTCATGTTTCTTAATTCTCCTTTTCCTCGGCAGCGAGTGCTGCCTTTATCATGATCGCGCATTCGATACGCTTCCGCTGCAATTCACATCCGATATCATATGCATCGTTGATGGATTTGTGGAAATTCCAGGAGTTTGCCGCACATCCACCACTGCAGTAGAATTTCGCAAAACATTTTTTGCACTTCTCTTTTGCATAGACATTGCAGTTTTTAAACTCAGTCTGGATCTGCGGTGTCTTGATACCTTCCTCCACATTTCCCATCAGGAACTGTTCTTCCCCGACAAACTGATGACACGGATAAAAATCACCCACGGTGTGACAGCGAGGTATTCTGTTCCGGAGCCGCATCCGGAGAGGCGTTTGTAAACGCAAGGTCCTCCCGTCAGGTCTATCATAAAATGGAAGAAATTGAATCCCCTTCCTTCCTTATGACGCTTGATCATTTCCTTTGCCAGTCTGTCATATTCTTCGCAGATCACCGGAATATCTTCTTCCCGCAGTGCGTACTCCTCTTCCGGCTGAGCAACAACCGGCTCTACGGAAATCTGTTTAAAGCCCATATCTGCCAGATGCAGGACATCGGATGCGAAATCCAGGTTGTGTCTGGTAAAGGTTCCTCTTACATAATATTTATCCTGATGTCTGCTCTCCGCAAATTTCTCAAATTTTGGGAGAATCAGGTCATAACTGCCTTTCCTTTGCGGAACGGACGCATGTAATCATGTACTTCTTTTCTGCCGTCGATGCTGAGTACGACATTTGCCATCTCACGGTTACAGAACTCCATAACCTCATCGTTTAACAGAACTCCGTTTGTGGTCAGTGTAAAACGGAAATTTTTATTGTGGATCTTTTCCTGCTCTCTTCCATATGCTACCAGGTCTTTTACCACCTGCCAGTTCATCAGTGGCTCTCCGCCAAAGAAATCCACTTCCAGATTTCTTCTGCTTCCGGAATTTGCGATCAGGAAATCCAGCGCTTTTTTTCCAACTTCATAACTCATTCAGGGCACGACGGCGTGATACTCACCTTCTTCTGCAAAGCAGTAACGACAGGCAAGATTACAGTCATGTGCAATATGCAGACAGAGTGCTTTTACGACAGTCGGACGATTTTTGAATGCATCAATTGCATTCTCGTAGATATCTTCGGTAAACAATGCTCCGGCTTCTTCTAACTCCCGGCACTCTTCGATCGCTTCTTCGATCCCGGCTGGTGTATACTTACCATCCAGAGCCTTTGCAATCTCTTCTTTTGATGTTTTCTTTTCCAGATATGGAAGTACGTCATATACCACATCGTCCACGATATGTACGGAGCCGCTGTTTACATCCATAACGATGTTGAAGCCGTTGCTTTTATATTGATGGATCAACTTGTAATCCCCTTTCAGTCTCCAGACGCTAAGAAACAGCGAGCAGATGCCCGCTGCTTGCTTTTATGTCTGTTATTATTTATTGCTTTCACAGCTCTGGTTTCCTACTGTACAGGATGTCTTACATGCAGACTGACAGGATGTCTGACATTCGCCGCATCCGCCTTTCTTTACTGTGTTCTGCAGACTTTTGGTATTTAATGTCTGAATATGTTTCATATTATCGCCTCCTTATCTTCGCTTGCGCGGAAATTTAATTTGATTATAACATAATGTTCACAATAGTAAAAGCGTTTTTTTTACAATAACACAACTTTTTCACAAATCTGTGCTATAATGAACTCACTATTTTAAAAAGAAAGGATATTATATCATTTATGAAAAAGAAATCAGCAGTTATTTTAGTAAGCGCAGCGACGGCATTATCACTCCTTACCGGCTGTTCTTCCGGCGGTACTTACAGCAAATATGTTACACTTGGCACTTATAAAGGTTTAATCGTTAACAAGATCAAAACCGAAGTAACCGATAATGACGTAGAATCAGAGATTGAAAGTGCACTGGATGAAAATTCCGAGTACAAAACGGTCAAACGTGCTGCCAAAGACGGCGACCAGGTAAATATCGACTTTACCGGAACCATCGGTGGAGAGGAATTCGACGGAAGCTCCGATACGGATTATGACCTGGTGATCGGCTCTGAAGATTTCCAGCCAGAATTCGAAGATCATCTGATCGGTGCAAAAGCCGGTGACAGTCTCGATTTCACGATTACATTGTCCGATGATTACGACGAAGATCTTGCCGGGAAGGACGCGGAATTTAAAGTAACGGTCAATTCCGTACAGGAGATCAATATTCCGGAGCTGAATGATGCATACTGCAAAGAATACACTGATTACGCTACCGTTGAAGAATATCGGGCAGGTGTCCGCAAAGAGCTGGAAGCATACTACGATGACAACAGCACTTCTACTGCTGAAAGCGATCTGATCTCACAGGTGATCCAGAACTCCAAAATTTCCGGTTATCCGCAGGAACTCTATGATAAGTGTAAAGCAGAATACGATGCAAACAACGAAGCTCTTGCAGAGATGTTTGGCATGGACGTATCCGATATTGCCGGTTCCGATGAAGATGTCAAAGCAGCCGTTGAAGAAATGGTTTACAGCGAAATGATCGTAAGCGAGATCGCTGACAAAGAAAAAATCACTGTTTCTGATGATGAATATACCGAATATGTAAACTCCGTCTATGAAGACAGTGGTTACTCTTCTGCCGAAGAATACGAACAGGATTACACCAAAGAAGAAACGATGAGTGCCATCCTGTATAATAAAGTCTCTGAATTTCTTCTTCAGAACGCAACCGTCACTGAAGTTTCCGAAGATGACTATTACGGAAGCACTGAAGATGAAAGCGAAGAAGACGAAAGTGAATGGAAAGAACCGGATTCAGAGGAATCATCCGAATCATGATGAAAAGCAAAAAAAACATCCTTTTATCCCTGTTCATACTGCTGATCCTGTTTCTCTGTATCGGTGCCCTGTTCTTTCTGCATACGCAAAACCGGTCTGGTGAGACAGCGCTGATCTATCAGGAGGGCAACCTGATCCGCAGGGTTTCACTTACGGATGTAAAAGAGCCTTATCAGTTCCAGATCGATTCCAAAGACGGCGGATACAATCTTGTGCGGGTGGAAAACGGTGCCATCGGTATCATCGATGCTGACTGCCCGGACAAAATCTGCGAACAGCGCGGCATGGTGTCGGATACCGGTTATCCGATCACTGCCTGCCGCATAAACTGGTTATCAAGGTGCAGCACCTTACCTCATCTTCTGATGATATTGATGCAGTTGTTCAATAAGAAAAGGCATCGCGCCTTCATCCTGTACGGATGATTCTGCGATGCCTTTTCTTGTTTTTTACTCAAACTTCGCACTTGAATAAGTGCCTTTGTACGAGAACACATAATAGTTTCCGTCTTGCTTATATTGGGTAACTTTTTCTTCTATTCCGCCACATTCAAAGGTCATATAAAAATTATCAAAAGACGAAAGACTGTTTTTGAACACCTTGAAATTCATTGTTATGCTGCTTTCAAGCGAAAGTGAAACTGTGTTGATTACAGGAGCAGGCTTTGCTTAAGGAGCGGTTTTGCTTTTGTAATAATATGTAACAACCGTGCCGTCAGAAACGATAGGTGTATTCAAACCGTCAGCCTTTACAAACTCGTAATCGTAAAGCGTTTTTGCAGGTGTAAAATCAAGTTTTGTGCCATACGGAACAACAAATGTTCCACCGGCTGTGTTTGGAATTTCAGTGCCATCCTCAAATTTGTACTGAACTGTAACGCTTGTGTAACGCTGTGTTTCGGTATTGTCATCAGCGAGGACGTTTCCGTTTTCGTCAATTACCTGAAATGCCACAGTGTCGCCGTTCTTAAGCTGTGCATCTGACGGAATTTGATAGATAAGCGAGCAGCTTTTCAAACCTGAATTGAAGTCGCTTTTAATATGGTCCAAAGCGCCGAGCGCCCAGAAATTCGGCTTGTCATCCCAAACAGGAATATCGAAAGTTTGCGTTGTTTGAAGTGGTTTGCCTGATGAATCGGTTACAACGCTACCGTCAGAATGTTTAATCCACATTTTGAATTTGAGTTGACGGGCTTTCTTATGCGAAATGTTTTGAACAACGGTGCGAAGCTCAATTTTTTTACCGTTCATATTAGTGCCAAATCTGTTTTTGCTGTCGCCACTCAAAAGACGGCCGTTACGATTATATGTATAAGCATAGTACGAACTTGTTTCAAGGTCGGTAAAATCAGACGGTTTTGAATAAGCGCCTGTGTACTCCTTAACTTCAGGAGAAGCAACATAGAGGTCCATATCCTTAACAAGCTGCGACATTCGCTTGAAGCCCTGCAAACGACAAACCTCGCAGAACTGATAGTTTGTATCTCTCATTATACATTCGTAGCTTGACACAAGCATTTTTGAGCCATACGCATTACGGCAGGTATATGTGTTTCTAAAGCCTAAAAGCTGTCGCCATTTTATCTTTTCAGGGTCTTCAACAGAAGAAAGGTTGAGCGATTTAAGTTCCTTATCCTCAAGCAAATATCCGTTGCTGTATTCATCACCAAGACCGAGCAAACCGTGTCCGAACTCGTGAGCAAAAGTTTTTGACGCACGATAACTGTCTGACGACGAAATAAAATAATGGAAGCCGTATTCACGGTTGTTATATGCACCGCCGAAATCGGATTTTGTATTTACAACCATAGCAAACTGTGCAATGTAATCGTGAACATAATAATAAGGCTCATATTCCGAACCGGACGGCATTGTGTTTGGGTCGGTTGTTTTTTGATATGAGCATCGTGAATTTTCTCAATAAATTCAGGACCGATACATCTTTCAAAAATATGATTTTTCCACTGACTTCCGTGGAGATTATTAGAAATAACAGGCGAATTATATTTGTCAACTATAACATCAAAGAAGGTGCTTCCACCATTGTCAAAAGTCGATTCGGAAGCTGTGCAGAGGGCGTAAACATTGAACCTGTCGGCATAACTGCGATACGTTCATATTTCATAGCATCCTGCCAAAGTCGTTTGACATCGTTGATAAATTTGCCCTGCTGACTTTTTGTATATCCCTCGCCGCACACGACAACAACCATATTTTCTGTGTCGCTTCGAGTTTTTTGAATCGTATAAACAGGAATGGTAGGGTTGGAATACTTCCCGTCATTTGAATACCACGGGCCGAGAGTAAGCTGAATGCTTTGCTCGGTGCTGACATTCCAATCGGGATTTGCGTCCTCGACAGGGTCTGAAATTGTGTAGTCATCCTCTTGCTTACTCGGAGCAGAACCGACATAAGGATTGCTTTGCGAACCGTTGCCCGAAGTAGCAACAAAATATTCGGAATCGAGATAAAACGCAGGTCTTACACCCAAATCGGAATACCACGGAGCATAACGACCAACATCACCCGATGCACTGATATAACGCATATCGTGATTGCAATCGGTTACAGGAGTGCGAAGCCAATAAGGCCATGCCATACCGTCATTATTGTAGGCACGATAATAGCCTTGGAGATTTTTCCACACGGCATTAGCCTGCTTTACATCAAGGAGAAATACTTTTTCGGTTGTTGTTTCAAAATACGAATTGTCGTAATTTAAAGCCACATATGAAATGTCTGTATAGTAGTACAAATCTGAATTTGCATCGCCCTCGACAATACCCTTGTTATATTCCGGATGAGAAACGAGGGAACGCTGTGTGACGGTTTTCATAGCCGCAATTTCAGATTTTGAAAAAGCGTTGAGAAAACCCGCTTTTTCGTTGTACGCTCCCACACCGCTTACATATCCGTCTTTCGGAGGGTTGCCACAAAGCCAATCGACTTTGCCTTCAGCTGCGGTCGAATTTAACCAAGAACGCATATTGCTGTCTTTCCAATAGTTAGAACCGTAATCATCACGCTTATAGCTTCTGCTGTGTGATTTTGAATTGCTGTTGTCATTTGTTTTGGCATCATATGCAAGGGTGTCAACAATTTTGTCTGCAAGCATAAGCGGTCCGTTATTGTCAATGCTTACACATCGCCAAAGAATTGAGGCATTGTTATACGCGCCCATTTTAACATAGTCGCCAACTTTAATATCGGGCTTTGATGCCGCCTGAATGGTCATCGGCAAAACGGAAATTGCCATGCACAATGCCAAGAATATTGCGGTTATTTTTTTCGTCATTAAGGAACCTCCTTTATAAGCTATATATTTGCTTTTATTATATTGTAAGGTGTTATATGGGTCAATGAAAGTCCAATTAAATTTTTGTTAATTTTACAGCCGACACATTTAATATTACACGAAGAAGAAAATCTTATTAAATATGCAAAAAGGCTTCTGCCCAAAACAGGGCAAAAGCCTTAAAAATTATGCGATTTTTAGGTTTAGTTGCAAGCCAAGGGGGACTATTTCATCTGCCCGAAAACACGTTTTTGAAAAAAGTGTTGCAAAAGCGGTTGAACACAAAGATTTTCATATCCGATAAGCCTGAATTTTGCGGCGCAATCGGTGCGGGATTGTTTGCCGTTGACAGCGACAGATTGTTGGAAAGCTCGAATGTAACGCCTTGAACATAAACCCGAAAAATCTTGTGATTTAATCGGAACGAATGACATCGGCATAGGAGTTCCGACCGAGTACACCTTGAAAAATATAAAAGAAATTTTGCAAAGAACGCAGACACTTTGCTCGAATACCGCCGTAAAAAGCAGTATTCGGGCATAAAAAAGCCTCGGAACACGAATGTTCGAGGTGATGGCAGATTATATCAACTGTCAAGTCTTTAAAGGTGGAGATTTGTCCATATGGTATCAGATGAAAATCATTCGTGTTTTGCGGCGAATTCTTTTAATAATTTCATTGCAATGACATCATGCTTTTTCGAAAACATATGCCCTCCGCCATCTATAAAATGAAGTTGCACCCGTTTGGAATCTTGCATTCCGATCGGCATCGTACTTTTATATGCTTCTGCCGCACGTTTGGCATAAGAAACATCTACGATTTTATCCTTTGTACCATGCACGATGCACACCCTGCCGGCGTAGTTCTTAATTTCTGCAAAGGCATCCATTTGCATGACATCCATTGCATAGCAACACCCCAATTTCATCAGTCCGCAGCGGAAAGTATCGGGAACATTTTGCGGATCAAATTTTGCCATCATCATTTTTCCGGCTCTGGCGTCATCCGGGATACACAATGCCGGATAAAACAGGACAAGTTTTTCTATCGGAAAGTTGTTCTTTGCTGCCACCAAAGCAGACACAAAACCGCCCTGACTGCATCCCATCAATAAAATTTTTTCAGAATCTGTATAGGAAAGATTTCTAACATATTCAATGACCGCTTTCAGATCTTTGGTTTCTGTCAGAACAGACATCTCTGTGGTTTTTCCGTCACTTTTTCCACACATAGCAGAACCGCCACAAAAATCAAATGTAAATGCAACATATCCCATTTCAGCCAAAAAGCCGCATAATGTTTCACACTGTCTTGCCATGCCATAAATCCGTGACATACGATTGCAATCGGAAGATGATCTCCTTTTGGACGGTAGATTGTTCCACGAATCGTCAATCCATCTCTTTTGCATTCAAAAGTGCTTTCTGTAATTCCATCTGATAAAACAGGTTTCTTAAAAATCATAATTTTCTCCAAATTCAGTGGTATTTTGTTTTGTTGCATCGGCTATATTTTTAACACTGATTTTGTGTAAATGTTTTAGTCAATAGCTATTTTGCTTGTAATAATCATAAGCACGGGAAACACAAAGGAGCATTCTTTCATGATCGACATATTGTTCTTTGGTTTACTGTTAACTCACACTGTCATAGTATAATAATGCCATTACTTTGTCAATAACTGAAATCATACCTTGTGCTTGAAGTTCTTCAGCCTTTTTAACAACGGCTTCTTTGGTAGGGTAGGGGAAAGAATATCATCAAAGCATTTAAGTACGATCATCGGCAAAATGACTTTCTCTGATAAGTCTGCTGAATAATATTCAGCCATACCTTCAAGTACGTATTCAAGAATTATGCCTTTTGAGCCTTCGCTAATGTTTTCGTTAGCGGATATAACCTTAACTCCGTTTTTTCTATTGTCCATTTTTTACAGACTTGTTCAAAATCGAATTCCATCCTTTTTGTATGTCTTATCACTTTTAGGCTTGTATGAGAATTTTAAGAAATGTTTTTTAAAATCTTTGATTTCTTAACAGTGCTTACGGTTGCCTGAATTATCGGACCGGAGAGCAAAACGGTGGCAATTGTGCAAATTCCGAATTTACCGCCGAGCAAAACGCCGATAATTACCATTATAATATCAAGAACCATTCGTACGATTTTGATTTTCCACCCGTTTTTTTCGGCAAGCGAAAATGTGACTGCTTCATATGAGCCCCTGCCGAAATCAGCGGCGGAGTAAATCCCCGTTCCGAACGAAAATATAGCAATGCCAAGCAGCATTATAACAAAATTAACCGCTTTAATATCTGTATAATGCTGAATTTTGTGAATACATCTACGAAAAAACTGTAAATGATTTGGTAAAGAATTGTGCCGATATTGATTTGTTTTCTGTCATAGAAAAGGGCAAAAATTATCATTGCCACAGCCACAATAAGCGACGATGTGCCGATTGACATACCTGTCACATTCGTCAGCCCTTGCCACAATATCGCAAGTGTTGCGCCGCCGAAACCTGCGCCTATTGCAAGCGTAATTCCGTATGCGGATATTATTGATCCGATAACGATCATCAGCGTTTTTGTTGCATATTTTTTGAATTTCATATTATCACCTAAAAAAATAAGACTGTAAACTCTGCTGTTGTGTTCAGAAACAGCAAAATTTATAGTCTTCATCAGCCGAGACAGCTTTATTTTTTTTGATTATACACCCGAGCTTTTATAAAGTCAACGGTTATAAATATGATTTTCTGTATTCGCTCGGAGTTTTGCTCATTTCAATTCGTGTTACGATTTTGATTTGAGCGATGTCTCTCAAAAGTCTCAGTCATAAATGCCCCCAATCGCACTAAAATGACTTTGAACACTATTCTCTGACGAAGGCGAAGGTGCTTTGTCAAATGTTCTGAGTATTTCTTCAATTTCTTGTTCGTCCATTTGATTTCTCCTTGTTCGATTTCTTTTCGTAAGGAAAAGGCGGCAGCGGAAGCTCCGCTACCGCCATCCTTAAATGGTTAGCTATCTGTTATTTCTTTGTTGTAACAGTCTTAGTTTTTGACCAGCCTGAATAAATCCTTATGGATTTGCCGTTAATCTTAACTGTCTTATAGGTGCAAACTCTTACATAATATTTTTTCTTTGCCTTAAGCTTTTTAACGGTAGTCTTTGTAGTCTTCTGCTTCTTGATTGTTACGGTTTTCTTGTTCTTCTTGAATTTCTTATTGGTTGCGACTTGAACTTGATAGCCTGTTGTCTGTGTAGCCTGCTTCTTCCACTTTACTGTAAACTTCTTTGAACCTGCTTTAAGTGAGGAAATACTTGTTGCCTTTGGCTTGATTGTGAAATAAAGCGTCTTTGTTCCGCTGTTACTTTAACCCTTAAAGGTAATCTTTACTGCTACTTGCCAACATACTTTCTTCCTTTTGCATAAGACACAGTATAGTCAGTATTCTTAACAAGTGTCTTTCCTGTTCTGTCCTTAACAATAACCTTAGGTGTTCTAACCTTTCCGTTATATGTTAATGATGTTGCTTTAAGCTTTATGCTTGATGCCTTTGGAATTACTGTCGTTGAAAGAGTTTTCTTACATACCGAACAGTAATTTACTATCTTGCCGTTTGCTGTTGGGGTTGCCTTTGTTACGGTTTGCTTTGTGGTGTGGGCAATCTTAGCAATATTGCCCCAAGATGCAAGGTCGGTTATTTCCTTTGTACCGAGTACATCTTCATAGAACTTGCCACAACCTTCGCACTTGTAGTATGCTTCCTTACCGCCCTCTGTGCAGGTGGCAGCTTTCGCAGCAACCAAAGTCAGATTGTGAGTGTGCGGTACAGTTTTGTAATATCCGCAGGTGTCGCAAACATTGTCAGAACCGTAATCGTGAGCCGCTTCGTCCTTTTTGTCGT